>Ga0137298_10230_pt1 | contig 51751 bp, 39 predicted proteins | sample RamsorincwithD2O_2_FD_97182 | JGI IMG/M metagenome (GOLD analysis project Ga0137298, IMG submission 97182) | Mouse cecal microbial communities from Vienna, Austria - Glucosamine amended with D2O | ecosystem: Host-associated > Mammals > Digestive system > Large intestine > Cecum | place: Austria...
TAAAAAAGAAGACTCGAACACCGTAAAATCAGCGTTCGAGCCATACTTTATTGCGCTATTTGAGTTTTATCGGACAGCAATAAAATCAAATCTATCAACCCTTCTGACATAGAATCAATCCAGGTGTTGAAAGATGCCGCATCTGCGTCAATCTACGGCTCGCGTGCGGCCAACGGTGTGATTATCGTCACCACCCGCCATGGCAAAGGCGACAAACTCACAGTCAATGTTAACTATGCCGCTTCATTGCAGACTGTCGGAAAAACCTATAAAATGCTGAATGCAGAGGAGTGGGGCCGTGCTTATTGGAAGGCGAGTGCCAATTCCAATATCACACCCTCCCATCCGCTCTACGGCAATGGGGAAACCCCTAAACTTGTTGAGTTCATAGGTGGCAATGAAAACTACCGCACCACAGATACCGACTGGCAAGACGAAGTTTACCATAGTGCCTGGACGAACAATCTGACTGCATCGGTGTCTAATAACTCCGAGCGTGGTTCATTCCTGTTCTCTGCCAATTATATCAATCAGGACGGTATGATGCGCGACACTTTCTACCGCCGCTATTCGGCTCGTGTCAATTCGCAGTTCAACATCTGCAAATGGGTCACAGTGGGTGAAAACCTGATGGTTGCAAACTGGACAGACCGAGGCTATGCAACAAACGACGACAGAGGCATTCCTTACACAGCGATGCGGCAGCATCCGGCTCTTCCGGTTAAGGGTGCAGACGGCGATTGGGCGCGTCCGATGGATCTGATTTCATCCGATATAGCCAATCCCGTACAGCAGCTTGCCAACGGCAAGGATAATTCAAACCAGAGCTGGCGCATATTCGGTAACATGTTCCTTGCAGTAATGCCTGTTGACGGTCTGACATTAAAAACGAATCTGGGTATCGAGCATGTGCAGTATCTTAACAAGACCCTCAACCGCAAACTGATATCGTCTGACACCAACAGCATGAGCCGTGAATATGGCCAGGGTGACACCTGGACATGGACAAACACAGCCAACTATGTAAAGACTTTCAACAAGGTGCATAACCTTAACGCCCTGTTTGGAGTGGAAGCGATAAAATATACCTTTGAGAATGTAGGGGCTGCCCGCACGAAATATGCATTTGAAGATGATGATTACATGCATATCGATTCAGGAGAGGGCGCACAGACCAACAATGGCACAAAGCGCCAATGGGGATTGTTCTCAATCTTCGCAAAGGTTGATTATAACTTTGCCGACCGTTATCTCGCATCGTTTACTATCCGCCGCGACCAGTCGTCTCGACTCGACAAAAACAGCAATTCGGGTGTGTTCCCGGCTTTCACTGTGGCATGGCGTCCGACACAGGAGCCATTCTTCCCTGAAAACAATGTGCTTTCCGACCTTAAGGTTCGTTTCGCATGGGGGCAGAACGGTAACTCCGCCATCGACAACTGGTATGCATCTTATAGCACTTATGCCTATAACATGGGCAACGGGGCTTATGACCTTAACGGCACGAATACCGGCCAGGTTCCGGGCATAATTGTGGCTACTACCGGTAACCACGAACTGAAATGGGAAACCACCACGCAGTCGAACATCGGTCTTGATGTATCTTTCCTCAACGGTTCTCTGTCATTGACAGCCGACTATTATTGGAAACGAACCAAAGACATGTTGACTATACCTCCGGTTCTTTCTGTGGCAGGTGAGAATGCGGCCATGTGGATGAATACCGGTGATATGGATAACCAGGGTTTTGAAATCGCCCTTAACTATATCAGCCCGAAATATGGCGATTTCTCATGGAGCGGTAACTTTAATATCTCACGTTACAAGAACAAGCTCGTCAAGCTGAACAACCTTGTCAATACAATCGGAGGGGATGTGCGTATCATGGTCGATGAGCCTATGGGAGTGTATTACGGATATGTGTGCGATGGAATCTTCCAGTCAAAAGAGCAGGTTATGAACCATGCCCGCCAGCAAGGTGCTGCCGAAGGCCGTTTGATTTACCGCGACCTCGATGGTAACGGAGTCATTGATGAAAATGACCGTTGCATAATCGGTGACCCTAATCCTGATTTCTCAATGGGTCTCAATCTCGATTTCAGCTACCGTGATTTCACACTCAGCACATTCTTCACAGGCGATTTCGGGTTTGACATATACAACACCACGAAACGCCAGCTCTATCTGATGAGCTACGGAGGTGTGTCGACCAACCGCAGTGCCGACCTGCTCAATGCGTGGACAACGACAAACCGCGATACCGATATTCCGGCCTTGTCGCTGACTGACGATAACAACGAAGCCCGCATGAGCAGCTACTATGTTGAAGACGGCTCCTACTTTAAAATGAAGTATCTCAAATTGGCATATTCACTGCCGAAGAACATCTTGCGTCCCATAGGGGCAAGTGTGCTCAATGTCTATGCGCAGTTGGAAAATGTGTTCACAATCACCAAATACAAAGGCCTTGATCCGGAACTGCCCCTTGGCACATATGGTTCGCGTGTGGATAACGGCCCGTATCCCCGCTCACGGGTTGTGACACTTGGCCTCAATGTAACATTCTAACCTATAAATCAGATGACAATGAAAACCATCATAAGAAAATATTCAAGCCGTATGCTTCTGGCTTTTGCTGGAACATTCTCGTTGGGTATGGTGTCGTGCGATGACATGCTCGATATGAAACCACAGGGACAGTTCACTTCAGACCAGCTCGACGATTCCTCTATCGAAGGGGTGATGGCTGCGGCATATGCCGGGTTACAGGCTCATTTTTTCGGAAATAACGAAGCCTTTGCCGGACCTATCACCAACTGGATTTTCGACGTGCGTTCTGACGATGCCTATAAAGGTGGGGGCGGTGTGTCGATGGAGGCCAACATCCATCAGCTCGAAGTGAGCAATATACAAAGCGACAATGTGAGCTGTCTCAACAAATGGCAGAACAATTATTTTGCAGTGTCGCGTTGCAACAAGGCTATTGATGCGGTGGTAAACGCCGACGGTGTGAGCGATAAGGATAACCTCATAGCCCAGTTGAAGACCCTTCGCGCATGGTTCTATTTCGATCTGATACGTGTTTTCGACCGTATCCCATATTTCACTCAAAATGATAACCCCAATGCTGCAAGCCCCTGGCAATATAGCCGCGAACAGATATTCGGGTTCATCAAGAAAGACCTCGCTGATGCATATATGACGCTTCCGCCATCACAGTCGCAGCCGGGACGTTTCAACAAATATGTTGCAGCTGCCATACATGCCAAAGTGTCGGCATTCACATCCTCTTGGGGAGAAGTCGTGGAATATGCCGATTATGTGATAAACAGCGGTAAATACGAGCTTTATCCTAATTTCCTTGACATGTCGAAGGTAGAGTTCAATAATTCATATGAGTCGGTTCTCGCCATACAGTTCTCCACGGCCAACAACAATGCCAACATCAACTGGTGTAATTTATTGAATACGACTTATAGTGCCGGTAACTTGTTTGGCAACGGGGATGATTTCTTCCTTGCCAGCCAGAATCTGGTCAATGCCTTCCGCACTGATGAAAACGGGTTGCCGTATCTTGACGGCACATTCAACGATGTGAAGGTAACTACGAATTACGACGGCAATGTCGATCCCCGCCTTGATTTCACTGTCGGCCGAATCGGAATGCCGTTCAGAGGCCATTCTTACACAATGGAATGGACCCGTGCGTATGATGTCTATGGGGAGTATTCAGGTAAAAAAGGGCTGATTGACCCGTCTTCGTCTGATATGGTGCAAGGTTTCCCTTGGGGTGCGTCACCTTTGAATTTTTGTCTGATTCGCTATGCCGATATACTGTTGCTTAAAGCCGAGGCGCTGATTGAGCAGAATGTGAATCTGAAAGGCGCACGCGAACTCATCAATGAGGTGAGAGCCAAAGCAGCCCGCTCGGTAGATGCAAACTATTCGCCGGTAGACTGCAACCCGATGGTAGCGTCGTATAAAGTAGGTCAGTATCCTGAAACCGGGTGGACACAGGATTATGCCCGTCGCGCCGTGCGCATGGAGCGCCGTCTGGAGCTGGCTATGGAAGGCAACCGTTGGTTCGACCTCGTGCGCTGGGGGATTGCCGAAACCACAATGAATGAATATTTCCGCACTGAATCGCAACTCCGTTCATATCTCGACGGTGCGCAGATGAGTGCCGATGAGACATTCCTGCCGATACCTTTGGCTGAAGTAGAAAATAGCGGCGGTCTGTATGGGGAATATGATAAAGTTGACCTTTAAGGGTTAAATGGATTATAAGCAAAAACAAAATGAAAACAAAAAAATATATAGTGCCTATGCTGGCACTGATGTCGGCTATGGTTTTTCAGGCTTGTTCTGACGTGCAATACCACGATACACCGTCAATGGCCGCCGCATCAAATCTTAAAAGTGAAACCAACGGGCGTATGGTTGTGCTGACCTGGAATTTACCTTCTGCTGCCGGTATTGATGGCGTTCAGGTGCTCAGGAACGGCGACATTATAGCCACGCTTCCTGCAGATGCGACAACATATACCATCAAACGTGAGACTCCCGGTGAAGATGTTGCCTATACAGTGAAGGTTATCTATAAAGACGGGAAAGTTTCGGAGGGAATTACTGTGTTCTGCGACGTTGTGTCAACAGAAAAGGTGGCAATGGTTCTTCCTTGCCCGTTTGACCAGCTTACTGACGATGACGAAATCGCCGCGGCAGAATGGTTCAAAAACACATATGTTGATAATGGTGTTATCCTGACCACCGATGAGCTTGCTTCGCTTACCCCGGTCAACAATCCTGTGGTATGGATTATGGTTGACCGTATCGGATTGCAACAGGGATGGCGCAATCTGCCCGCTGAACTGGTTAGCGATGCCACTATAGCAGCCCTTAAAGGTTATGTTGAAGCGGGCGGTAATATTTTCCTTGCCAAACATGCAACCCAGCTCACAGTGCCTCTGGGATATCTTGCCGACAATTACGCGCCCGGCATTTTCGGCAGCGGTGAGGGGGGTGTCGGTACCGACATATGGGCAATAAACTGCAACATATGTCTCAAATATGACCACCGCAACCATGAGATTTTCCGGGGGCTGACAACCTGCAGCCAGTTTGAATGGGAAACTTATGCCCTTGAAGGCCCGGGTCTGCGCGAAGACCACAACTGCATGTGGGATTTCAACGCTTTCACCTACACTGCCGAGGGGGAGGATAAGGTGCAGAAATTCCAGAACCAGAACAATTGCACTGTGTTGGCCACCTGGGGGCATGTGGTTGATGACGCAGTGGGTGGAATTATTGATTTCAATCCTGCCGATGGCCGCGGTCGTTGCATTGCCAACGGTCTCTCTGCCTATGAGTTCCATGAAGAGGGTGGAAACGAGTTCCATGCCAATATTGAACGCCTGACCCGCAACACAATCGACTACTTGAATAAATAACAACAAGCTTTGAATCTAATCTTATTATTATCCTAACAACAATGTCAAAATCATTTTCAAAATTATTAGCAATAGCGGTAGCAATGGGCTGCACTGCATCTTCATTCGCCTCTAATCGTGCGGGAATGTTAATAGGGTATCCCGATGCAGGGAATATAGATAATTTCCAGGAAGATACCGCTTGTCGTTTCTTTCTGAAACAGAACAGCGACGGGGTTGTGATTGCTCCGGGTGAGATTTCTAAAATCAATGCTGAGAATCTCGATTACATCTGGGTGCATATCGACCGGTTGAATATGGGATGCGGTAATCTGCCTAAAGAGTTTTCAGATGAAGCAACGGTTGCAGCTCTCAAGCAGTTTCTTGCCGATGGCGGCAATCTGTTGCTGACCAAACAGGCCACACAGCTTGTGCATCTAATCGGTCGCATTGATGCCAAATTCGCTCCGGGTATCTATGGCGATGGCGATGGCGGAATGGGCACTGATGTCTGGACGGTAAATGCCCAGATCGGCTATTGGTTCACCAAGGAAGGCGATGATATGACGCAGTTCTATGACCGCCGTAACCATCCGATTTATAAAGACCTTCGCACGTCTGATGCTTTCGAGTGGGAAACTTATCCGATGGAAGGTACGGGCGACGGCACTGAAATGTGGCGCGAAGACCACAACTGCATGTGGGACTTGAATGCATATAATGCCGTTTACACGTCGGAAGGTGCAAATGCTGTTGAAAAGTTTGAGAAAGACAATAACGCGCTTGTGCTTGGCACTTGGGGACATGTGCAAGACCATGCCGTTGCCGGTATAGTTGAGTTCCTGCCCCAGGATGCTAAGGCTCGTGGCGATGAGGCGAAAACCGGTCGGATTGTCGCTAATGGTTTAGCTGCATGTGAATGGTCGCCGCGACAGGGTGTGAATGCATTCCATTCCAATCTTGAAGCGCTCACAATCAACTGCATGAATTATCTGCGCAAAAACGGTTCGGCAACTTGGCTGCCGATAGTCATAGATTCTGATGCAGAGGAACCTGTTGAAGTTTATAATCTGCAGGGTATGCGGATTGCTGCTGAAAGTCTTACTCCTGGTTTATATATCGTGCGCCAAGGGAAAGAATCTTCTAAGGTATTGGTGAAATAAGATTGGTATCCCGGTGCTCTGTTCCCCGGCGCTCTTGCCAGGAATGGAGCACCGTTGTATTTTTGTGGTGTAAACGAAATTATAATATAACCGTGAAATCAAGATTTATTGCTGCCGCATCAATTGCATTGGCGTCGTTGCTGGCAGAAGCAGGTGTTGTTGCCCATTATCCCATGGAAGTGCGGTCAGGGCAGATTGTTGAGACTGTCAGTGGTGACCGTTTCGCAGTCGAGGGGCATTTTTCACCGGAAAATGTGGCCGGAGCTGTTGGACAGGCTCTTCGTTTCGATGGCTATACGTCTCACATTGATGCCAGGATAGGTGCAGTTCTGCCGAAGGGATGCAAATCCATGACTGTCTCGATGTGGGTGGCGGTGCCGTCATATCCTATTATCGAAATCGATGTTGACACCAAAGAACAGACTCCGATTGCTACCTGTATTGATGAGGGTGCTAAATCAGGCTTCGGTTTCTATCTGGGCTTTAACGGGGCATGGTCGTTCCGGACATATGTCGGAGGCTGGCCGGTCAATATTGAAATAAACACTCCTTTTCCGACATACCAGTGGAACAATCTGGTGGCGGTTATAGACGGGGCTGCCAAACAAGCGAGGGTTTACAACAACGGGAAACTTGTGGGGCAGAGCAGATGTCAGGGTGAGCCGTCGCTGGCTGCTGCACCGTTTTTGATGGGGCAGGGGAATGCCAGCCGTATGGCAGGGCCGTTTGAGTTGATGTCGTTCAATGGTCTTATCGATGACATAAAGGTTTGGGACGAGGCGTTGGATGAATCAGTCATCAAGTCGTGGAAAGCTGAAAACATTGCAAATCTTGATATTCCGGCCTCAAGGTTTGCCAAAGAACTACTGCGCCCCCGTTTTCATGGGATGCCTGCTGCAGGGTGGACTAACGAGTGCCATGGGATGGCCTATGCAGATGGGCGTTACCATCTGTTTTTCCAAAAGAACGCCAACGGCCCCTATATGGCGCGGCTGCATTGGGGGCACATATCATCAGAGAATCTTTATGAATGGCGCGAGGAGAAAATCGCCCTGGCTCCCGGAGCATCCTATGATATAAAGGGTTGTTGGAGTGGATGTGTGTTCTCGGATACTCAGATAACGGGTGGCCGTCCTAATATACTCTATACGGCCGTGGATTATGGCCGTGCTTCCATAGCCCAGGCTATGCCCGACGGTAACGACCTGCTAAATTGGACAAAATCATCCAGGAATCCGATTATACCAGGTCGTCCAGACGGTTTGAGCGATGATTTCAGAGACCCTTATTTTTTCCGCAACGGCGATGAAGCCTACATAATTGTCGGTTCGTCGAAAAACGGGGTGGGCACAACAACCCTTCATCGTTATGATGTTGCATCGCAAAGCTGGAGCAATAACGGCGATCTGTTTTTCACCGGCAATTCGGCATCACAGGCAGGGACATTCTGGGAGATGCCAAATGTCACACCGATGGGTGAGGGGCAATGGCTTTTTACAGCCACACCGTTGAATACATCGATTGGTGTGCGTACGCTTTATTGGACAGGCTCTATTGCATCGAATGGCACATTCCAGCCTACATCTGGATTTTACATACCGAAGGGGGTTGAGTTGATTTCCCGCCATGGTTTCGGGATGCTTTCTCCCACGGTTTTCCAGCATGATGGAAGAACTATTGCCCTCGGTATAGTGCCTGATAAATTGCCGTCGGAAGATAACTGGAATCTCGGCTGGGCTCATTGCTACTCTTTGCCACGCCAATGGTGGCTTAATGAGCAGGGGGAACTTCAGCAGAAGCCGTGTGAGGAATTGGCCGGCCTGCGTATGGGCGGCGGTTTCTCGAAAGATGCCTTTGAGCTGTCTGGCACTCAGGAACTGGCCTCAGTTGCAGGTCGCGCGGTTGAACTGCTTGGTGTGTTTGAGGTTGGTTCTACGTCGGTAGGATTCAATATCTTCAAAAATGCATCGGGGTGTGGTTCAATAACCTATAATCCTTCTACGGGAGAATTGATAGTAGACTTTCGCACGCTAAAGAGGCTTGTCAATGACGGAGGCGTTTATGACGGACTTTACCGCGCATCTTTGCCTGAATTCCTGCGCCGTGGCTCGGAATTGAAACTTAATGTGTTTGTAGACCATTCAATAATTGATATATTCATCAATGACCGTTGGGCATCTTCAATAAGAGTGTTCCCGACTGATTCTGATGCCGACGGGGTGGAGGTATTCGCTGATGGAGGCACGGCAAAAGTGAAGTCGTTGCAGGCTTGGAATCTTTCGGCTTCGGAATCAGGCGGTCTGGAAGAAGTATCGGCCGATAAAGCCGTTGTGGCATCATCAATGAATGTTTACACCTCATCGGGCGTTTTGGTACGTGCAGATGCTGATTCAGATGCTCCTCTTGAGGGGCTGCCTCAAGGAATCTATATTGTCGGAGGCATGAAAATGATAGTCCGCTGAATTCGTTTTAATCAGCGGTAATAAATAACGGGCGATGTGTCGGATTTTGAAGATACATCGCCCGTGCTATTGCCGTGAGGTTTATCAGAGGAACAACATGATGCCTGCAGAAAGGGGGCGGAATTGTGGGGAGTTGTGGCCTTGGAGTACGCTTTGCGGCGAGTATCGCACGTAGAGGCCACAGGATTTCCAGAATTGCAGGCATCCGAAGAGGTCGACTGTGATGCGGCGGTGATGGAATCCTTCGGCGTATTCTTCAATTTCATTCCCGTTGGCGGTGCGGTAGTCTGTCTTCAAGGAAGCGTGTGTGTTGAAGTTGAGGATAGCGCCTGCCGTAACCCCCATGCCGCTACGTCCGAATTTCTGGCTTATCAGCAGCGGGATGCCGAGGCTGAACACTTTGATTCGGGAACTGCGTGGTTCGACCTCTTCAGGGTAGACATCGGGTTTAATGCCACCTTCTCCGTTGAGATTCATCCGGTGGATGGTTGTCATTTTGTAGTTGCGCCAGTCGAAACCGAGACCGAGCGACACACCGAATCCACGGTTGACATATTCAACAGCCAACGCATTTACCCATGAGATTTCAAATGATTTATTCCATTGGAGTCCCATACCTGATGGTTGCCCTGATGGATAGACAAGGCCTATTCCTATGCCGCCGGTTATTACATTCCAATGCCTGCTGCCGGCTTTCAGGCCTATGACCCCTTCGTTGAATATGGTTTCTGAAAAAACAGAATCATACTGTCTGGATTTTATATTGGAGTTCTGCGAGAATTCTTTCTGGTAGACTGTTGTTGTGCTGTCATCATTGATTACTGTTACAGTGAAGCCGTTGCTTTTTTCGGTGATTACTGTTGTGGCCGGGTTGTGGGTCAACATCAGGGTGTCGGGCATTTCCTCACAGTGTGCTGTGATTGCAGCCAGTGTTATCGCTATTGCGGTGGCGGGTATCTGGAATTTCATATGTGGTAATCGTTAACAGTTTTGTGGTTTATGCTGATTTTGGCTGATGTTTCAGAAGTTGACGGTAGCTCCTATTGACCATGATTTGAAATTCGGGCCATAATAGGGCTGCATAACGTTCATGGGGCTCCATCTTACGTATGCCCCAATCCATCCTGTAAACCCGATGATGCCGATGATATCAACGGTTAGAAGGCGCTGTTGCAAACCTTTTATGGTTTCTTTGAATCGCACTCCGTCTTTTTCCCATTGGGATGATACTTCTCCATAGGTGTTGAAATTGACTATGGCACCGGCTGAGATTCCGAATGATTTATATAGGTTCTGTGTTATCATCAAAGGCACGTGGAACGTGTATACATCCCAACGGGAATGGTCGAGATGGCTGTCTTCATCAACCGGCATGGCAATCAGTTTGTCACCGACTTTATTGAATATCATATCTTTTCCTGCGATATAACGCCGCATGCCGAATCCGGCACCGATGTCGAACTTCGGCCCATTGCGCCATGGTTGCAATTCGATTGCAATTACTTCGGCAACTCCGACTTCAAAGCTGTTCTCGATTCCGGCTTTGCCATGATAGTTGAATGTCCAGCCCCAATAGGCGTTCTTCAATCCTGTTATCACTCGCTTGTTCCATGCCGGTAGGGTGGTTGAGGTTGAATCGGTCTGGGATTGAGGGCGGTTTTTTGTGAAAGGTAATTCCATTATCAGGCGGTCACTGTCGAATTTGGCAGGTGTGGCCTGTGGAGTTTCACTAACGGCATATTCATAGACTGAGAATGAACCGGAGTCGTTGTTATGGATGATCTGCACTTTTGTGTCGCTTCCGGTCTGGGTTACAGTGACGCGGTCGGCATTATTGACTATTTTGACTGTATCTGTCTGTTCGGTCTGGGCTGACATGGCCGTGGCTGCAAACATTAACAGTAGTGTTATGGCTGTTGTTCTCATGTGGGAAGTGTTTGATAATGGTTGTGTGGATATAATTTTGTTGATTGGCCTGGCTGGCGGTTATTGCCGGAATTTAGCCAGCATGGCATTAATTTTTTCATGAGAGGCCTTCCCTTCCATATATATTAGCAGAGCCTTGTCGCCTCCGCTTAGAAATGTGTTTAGAAACAGGATATAGCGGTTTAGCTTGCCGTTAGGGGGGAGTGTCAGGAATCCGAAATAAAGTTTTCCATTGGTATAGGAAATTTCTTTTTGTATGGCTTTGACGCCATCTGCCCTGACCGAAGCGGCAATTTTTTCACCTTCAGCTGCATCTGTTACCGTCACGCTACGGTAGAGGCTTAAGCCGTTTTCTCTGATTTTATCTCCTGACACAGTCACAGAGCTTACTTTGGGGCTTGAGCCATATGTTTCCTCGAAGAAAGGTGATATTTTTAATCCATCCTGTGCCATGGCTACCGACCATATGGCCAGTGTGGTTATGAATGCTAAAATTCTTTTTGCCATATCTGAGAGATTTTTATTGTATTGGTAGGAGGTTAATTGAGTGCATTGAAGGCATCGGCCATCTGGTGCCATTCTAAAGTCATGTCGTATGCTATCTGGTTGGAGGCTTTCGCCGCTTCTCCAAGTTCGCTGAACATCATTGCCGTAACGGTTTCGGTGTCGTCAATCCTTGTTCCGTTGACGTAAGCCACGCATTCTCCATAGGAACCTGATGGCCGAAGGGCCGGTATTATCAATGCTGCAGCCACGATAGCTGCCGCCGCGCAATTCCACCACACCAAATGTTTTTTCCGCTGCTTTACGGTGGTTGTAGTTTTATATGTTTCTCCTGTGGCGTCTGGTGTCGCCAGGGAGAAGGCCATAACGGCCCGTGCTTCATCGGTTTCTTCTATGTCGGGACAATCTTTGGCGGCGAGAAGCTGCCGGAGCAACTTTTCTTCATCTAAAGATGTCTCTCCGTTGAAGTATCTGCCGATTAATATTTTTAGTTCATCGTTTGTCATAGCTTCCGGTTATATATTTCTCTGACGGTTTTTCTTGCTCTTGCCACAACAACCCTTACATTCCCTTCCGTCATGCCATGTATTGCGGCAATTTCACTGAATTCCCATCCGTCGCGGTCGCGTTTTAGCAATATGTCGCGGTCGCGTTGTGAGAGGTGTCGCCCTATGATTTGCTCTACAGTGTGAAACAGTTGTTGCCGTTCCTCGTCTATGGAATCTTGGTATTCGTTATAATCATCTGCGAGAGGGGTAGTGGGGTGAGAGTTTTCGCGCCGCAACATGTCGATGCTTAGATTCCTGACGGTGGCCGTCAGCATCCCTTCTGCATGTGTTGTGCCGGTGATAGAAGCGCGGCGCTTCCAAAGCCTGTAAAAGGACTCCTGCAGTATATCGCGTGCTTTGTCGTCATCCTGTAGAAGACTGCTGGCTTTGGCCCGCAGTCGCGCCTGAAGACGTTCATAGACCGATGTCAGTATGTCCTTTTGCACTGTTGTTTCCTTTTATCATGAGTTCATTAACATATACGCAGGTTGGGGGAGATTGTTACATCGCAATCGAAAAAATTTGATGTGAGAAGTTGCCGTTTTTTGTTATGTGTGGGCAATGATATAAAATCTTCCGCAGATGGGGCTCATCTGCGGAAGATTTTAGTTTTAGCGATGGATTTCCGAATGATTTATGGTCAGGGAATGCTTATTTTGTATGATGCATCTGCAATCCGTACTATGTAGACTCCTGACGAAGCCGGGCGGTATGTTATGTCATTACCGTTGGACTGTTCGCTATATAATGGCAATCCGCTTATGTCATAGATGCTTACAAGCGTTTTCGCAGGGGTGTCTTTTACAGTGATTACCCCGTTCACGTTACTGACAGATGCTACTTGGTTTGAGGTTATCCCAGTTTCTCCTGCAGAGTCTTCGACAGTGACTAAGCACACTTGTGAATCAAAGGGAAGCACACCACCAGAGCCTACCCATGGCTTAATAAAATATGCATAGCTGGTTCCAGGTTTAATGGCAGTCACAACGCCATTGTCATCAATTGTTATGCATTCATCCCCCGGCGACGGCTCCCAGCCGTAAACCCCATACTTGCGGCCGATTACTTTCCATTTGAAGCGGTTAGTGGGGATGACATCAGAGATAATTTCAAGCTGAGCTTTTTCGCCAACTGCTAAATTCAATTTTTTCGTTGATACTGTTGGATAGTCGTCATATACGTAGATGGTGAACGATGTAGATATCTCGGGATAACGTTTTGAGGAAAGAGTGATAACGGACGTGCCAATAGAGAGTGGGTACAGATTAAACTCCACACCAGACACCTCATTATTTATATAGCGCTCTGTGGTTTCAGCTTTAACAACCTGTTCATCGCTGCTGCTGACAATGATGTCTTTGTAGTTTGCGAAATCATTTAATCTCACATATTTTGTTATTGGTTGTGTCTCTTCGATATGATTCATATAGTAATAATCAGCGTTGTATTCAGAATCATCCAGATATAAGCACGTTATCTCTGATGTAGGCGCGAAAACACTCATGGCTGAGAAACTAATACTGAAATCCGTCATAAGTTCTTTGCAATGCCCGTTAACGCTAATCGCGCAGTCTGTTGAATATCTGTAGTGTCCGGCAACAAGGGGTGTTACATTCCAATCTTCATCGATTGTAAGATTGTCAGTGATTTCTCCTAAGCTATACTCGCAATCTATCCCATAGGGCAGCAGTTTCTCCTTCGCAAGGTCGAGAGCATTAAAAGATTCTCCCGCATACATACAGAATTCAGATTCTTCGTTGTCGGAATTATAACTATATCCGTTAGACAGGCGGATGACATTTTTGAACACATCCCATCTTTCGGCCGGTTCATTTCCATAACCAAAAAGGTAAAATTTGGAATTGTTATACGACATCTCGTCAAATGCAGTTTCGTCAAATGTATATTCCACACAATCAGGATATGAGATCACAAGATTCTGTATCGAACATCCGGCAAAAGCTCCATCATTGATATGTGACGTCTTGTGCCAAAATGGGTGGTATTTTACTTCTGCTTTTAGCTTTACCAGTTGCAGATTCTTGCAGTCTTTGAATGCGTTCTTGCCCACATCGTTTGTGATTATTGCCGTAGACAAATTGGAGCCTGAGAAGGCGTTTTCCACATCGCATTTACCCTCAAAGTATTCGTTGACTTTAGCGATGCCGAATGCATTGCTGTCAGGAAATCCGTGGGAATCAACATAATTGATTTTAGCCGAGATGAATACAGAGTCTGCAACAAATGGCTCACAGATGTTAATAGGGTTAATGCCAGTAGAATTATATGGGTTATGTGCAAATCGTAAAGAACGAAGTGAATTTTTACACGCCTTGAATTCATCTTTATTCAAAGTAGTAATGTTCTGGTCATCATACTTATTGGCGTATATGACAAGATTTTTAATTGAACCTATGTCGCTGAAGGGCAGTCCGCTGAGCTTTTCAACTTTGCCTGATAAGGAAAAGCGGAGTGTTTCTATCGGACAATTCTCAAAAGCGGTGTGTCCGATTGCGCCTATTTTGCTTTGACCTCCGATGGTAATCTCTACGTTGCGTAAGGAGCTGCAATCGGCGAATGCTTCGTCTTTAATGTTTTCTGCGGAAATAGAAATGTTACCCAAATTTGAGCAGCCCTGAAATGCCCCATGTCCCAGTTCTTTGCACTGAAAGCCTACACGGGTTAATCGTGAACAGCCAGAAAAGGCATGGCTTCCTATTTTCAGCCGATAAGACAGATTAGATATGGATAGTTTTTCAATATTGCTGCAGTTTTTAAACGCTTGTTGTCCGATAGTCTGAAGGCTTTTGGGGAATTCAAGTGCAGTCAGGCCGGCACAACTCTCAAACGCGCTAACACCGATAGTCTGTAAACTCGGTCCGAAGGAAATGCTTTCCAGCCTGTCACATCCAACGAATGCATGGCTTCCGATAGATGTTAATGAATTCGGCATATTGACTGAGGTTAGTTTTGCACAATTTTGGAATGCCGAGCTGTCTATTATATTGACGGAGTATTTAGAGAAAATCACGTTAGACAGGTTTATGCAATTCCTGAATACACCCTCACCGATTTTTACGCATGATTCTCCCTGGTGTTCCTCAAATTCGATTGTGTGCAGATTATTGCAATCTGAAAATGCTCCTTCCTCGATGGTTTCACATGATTCAGGTATGTAAACGCTTGGCAAGAGGTCACATCTTCCAAATGCATAGGCGCTAATCGTTTTAACCAATGGCCCGATTGTCAGATCATTCAGATATTTGTTGTCGTGAAATGTCAAAGTGGTAGTGCGTCCAAGATAGAGCGTGGCAATTGGGCTGTCTGTAAAGTTGAAGGAGTCAGCATATAATGTGGATGCGGCATCTTCAATCCGCAAGCTGGATATGTTGCTGCAGCCGCTGAACGCTGCAGTTCCGATTTCTTGCAGATTGGGGGGCAATGAAATCTCCTGTAAGGATTCGCACATTGCAAATGCATAATCCCCTATGCTTGTGATTTTGTCGGGGAATTCAATTTGGCCTAACTCTCCGCACCCCTTGAACAGGCTGGGAGGTATCGCCTGTAGGTTATTCGGTAATTTTATGCTTTTAATAGGTGTTTGGCTAAAAGCACTATTTCCGATATTTGTTACGCTTTCGGGTATCGTGACTTGTGTCAGGTTGGTGTTATAAAAGGCTTGTGATCCGATTTCGGTTACAGTGGAGGGTATATCAATGTGAGCCAATTCTGTGCAAATTGCGAATAAATCTTCGGGGATGCGTTTGAGGCCTGATGGCAATGTGACGGATGTAAGGGGGGTGTTCCGAAAAGCGCCTCTTTCAATACTGATTACAGTGGAAGGTATTGATATCTGTTCTAAAGTACTGCTGTCAAAGGCGAATTCACGTATTTCACGCATACCTTGTGGGATTATTACGGATTTGATGTATTGGTTGCCCAAAAAAACAGATTTGCCGATAGCTTCCACCCGATGGGTTTCATCGGTTGATTTGTCTATGGTTTTCTGTGGAACAACAAAGTTGCCTGAAGCTGTAGGCGCATCTACGAGGCAACAGGTTATCCTTATAATCTTTTGGGTGGTAGTGTCATAGACCGTTTCCTCCTCATATCCGAATCCATCGGTTCCGGTAAATTTGTAAACGGTGGTGTATGTGTAGTCCTGTGCATTGATCTGCGCCGCTATGATATAGGCGAGTGCCAATACTGATAGTCTAAGTATTTTGTGCATGATGATGGTTTTTAGAGACTTGTGAATTTCGGCCATTGTCTATCAACTGTTTGGCGTTCTATTACAGTAGTGGAAGCAACTCATATAACAAGGATGCATCATGTTGATTGAGCGCTTCTTGTAGCTCTTTATTTTTTGAAAATGTAAGCATCGGTGATGTTATGATGACGTTGTATTCGTGTTTCGAGGCAAAATTACAGAGCAAATCGTGAACTGCGCCTCGTGTTCGCCCAGCTGCGAAAATAATCTTGGCGTTTTTACATTCCATTAATGCCTGGTCGATAAACTCGATTTCTTCATAATCTCCGGCTGTGACAACGGCCACTGTGCCGGAGGATGTTGTGGCTATAAATAACTGGTCTTTGCCATTCGGCGTATATAGATGCGTTAAAGTCTGTAGGTCGGGCTCCTGTTGAAGCTTTCCGATTAGTCGATTAAGGGTGTCAGTTTTGCCGCAACCGGCTACCCCGCTTAAAATTACTAACGTTTTCATAGTTCATGGTAGGCTGCCTCCTGTCTCCTCTATTCGGCGATCGATTCTGAAATGATTGGCAAAAATAAAGCGTAGGAGTCTGTATCAGTTACCGTCCTACGAACAGAGGCTTCTCGCATTGCCCTATTTATGTCGGACGGCAACGCCAGAAGCCCACGCTTGAATATGCAATCTATGCATTTGGTAAAATCATGATTTAGAACGATTTTACCAAATGCAGAATATTACATATAAACAAGGCATCTACGTTGCTCAATCCTTGACATAAATATGAAATTTTGCGAGAATTCCTGTCCGTCAAGAACCAGCGCGGATAAACGCTTTATAATGTATTATGTTACGTCCATGGGGTTCTCCAGTTTCTGGTGAAATTTAAGGAGTGGCATGGATGCAGTGGCAAAGATAATGAATGTTTTTTAATTATGCAAAATGCATTGTCAATTTCAGTTTTACGGATTATAAAAAGATATGTGTCTCAGGGCTTTTAAACGATGAGGCACGATGCCATTATGTATAGGATGGTGGCGATGCCCACGGCAATTGTCATATCTCCCACGGTTATGCCGATGGTGGCGTTCTGGCCGTCGGAAAGCTGCATGCCGGTGGGGATTGAGAATATGGGGTTGCCCATGGCGTTGAGAGAGGCGTGGCGATGCGATGGCTCGATATGTCGGGCTACACGGTAGCAGAGGTAGCCGAACCCGCTCCCGATTATGGCTCCGATGAGCAGGTCGCCGGGATAGTGGACACCAAGATACAGGCGTGTATATGAGTTCAACACAGCCCATATTATGATGAATGCCACGAATTTCGGTCTACGAATCAGGCAGCCGATGAATGTTGCGAGGGCGAAGGAATTGGCCGAATGGCAAGATGGGAATCCGTATCTTCCCCCCCGGTATCCGTCAACGATTACTGCCATCGCCGACAATGGGTTGTCGGGATTTGACGGCCGTAAACGGGCCACGGCAGGACGGATGAAGGTGGCGCAGGTCTGGTCGGTGAGGGCTATGGCAACACCTATTGCGATTAGATAGATGCCTGCGAGTTTGGCTCCGAAAGTTTTGAGCAGCATAATTGCAAGGGCCACATACATCGGAATCCATATGAACCGACCGGTAAACAGCATCATGAAACGGTCGAGCAGCGGGGTATGCATCCCGTTGAAGAAGAGGTATATCTGTGTGTCAATGTCAATCAGGAAGTCGAGCATTGTGCGCTATGTTTGAAATCTAAGGTTGATTATGTCTTGATTGCTTATCAGCAAACTGTGTTTTTTATAATTAACTTTCTTAGACGGGAAATATTGCCTATGGTTTAGTTAATTAACTATAGTTTTTCGATATAATCGTAGAGCGTCTGCAAATATGCTTTTGTCTGGTTTACGAGTTTCTCCGGATTGTTTCCATTGGCTGTTAGGACAGCTTCTGAATCGGTGTTGATAACCACTGTGTCGGTGGAGGTGACAATGCCGGCTAATGAAGGTTGGGTGAACACGCCATAATGGGGTGCTGAGGGGTCGAGCATGTCGTGGCTGAAGGGGAACATGCTGTGGTCGATGCCGAGCATTCCCAACAGGGTTGCGGCGATGTCGTTTTGTGAACCTGCCACATTGATTGTTTCCCCATTGGCGTTGAGAGCACCTCCGGCCATGACAAGCGGCACATGATGGCGATCTGTTGCTTGAGGGAAATTGCTTGGCCACGCGCCCTGGTGGTCGGGAACCATCAATATGAGGCTGCGGTTGTAGGATGGTAATTGTTTCAGGCCATCGATGAAAGCCATCAGACAGCTGTCGGTATATGCGAATGCGTTTTTTTGCGGGTTGTCGGCGAAGCGAGGGTTGGAATATGGCACTTCAAAAGGTTCGTGGCTGCTTGAAGTCTGTATGACTGTGAAACGTGGCTTCGCTGGGCTATTCTTTGTGACGTCTGTCAAAGCCCGCTCGAACACCACATGGTCAGGTGCTCCCCATTTACTCATTCTCTGCGAGATGTGGAAATCTTTGTCGCATATGATGTTGTTGAATCCGGAATTTACCAGATAGGCTTTCATGTTTGTGAAATTTATGTCGCCGCCATAATAATATGACGGTTCGTAACCGGTGGTTTTAAGCTGGCGCGAAATACTTGGCAGCCTTTCGGTTTTCTCTACGAATTTCATGATGCTCATGGATGGCTGCGAAGGAAATCCGCTTAAAATGGCAGGTAGCGCCCGGTCGGTCCGGAAGCTATTGGCATAGAAATTGCTGAACAGAACTCCTTCTTTAGCAAGAGAGTCGAGATTGACGGCAATGTTTTCACCACCGAGAGATTCCATCAGGTGGGCGGAAAAACTTTCAAGGATAATAAGGTATATGTCAGGTTGTTGGCAGGATAGCGTTATTGTTGTGTCGGCCTGTATTTCTGTCAGTATAGGTTTGTTTAGGCTGTTTATGGCTTTTGATGCATCGCTGTCGCTCATGAACCGGTATTGGCTGCCGAAATCGGTCTGATGTGTGGCGGAATACATCAGGCTGAAGGCCGGATTGACTGCTGCGTGGTTTAAGAACTGGTCTTCGCTGAAATATGCCCGGCTCAGGTTCATGGTCGAAACTGTGATTCCACCTCTTATGGGGATGAATAATGCTGCGGTTAGCAATGTCATCAATATGGTAGATGCCATGCGTTTCTTACGGTCGGGTGAAATTCTCAAAACCGTTGTTGAAAATAGCTTATACAAGCCATAACCGGTTATGGCGATGGCCGGTAGGCCTACAACGAGCTGCCACCATTCCACGCTTGCCATGGCCGCTGCAGGTGAGGTTGTGAGATAAAACAACGGTGTCATGTCAAGGCGGAAACCCCAGTAGCCGTAAAGGGCTAAATCAAAAATCGTTATTATGGCGAGCACTGAAGAGATTATGGCGAAATATATTTTCTGTGCTGTCATTAACCACCGTTTTGTTATCCATTGCTCGGCAATTATTGCCATGCCTGGCAATACGGAAAGATAGCCGGCTATCGAACAATCCATAGACAGACCGTTATATATCACGGCCGATACCCCATGAAGTGTCGCTTTTTCGGAAAGGTTATGGTAAAATATGATGAACAGAAGTTTCTGAAATATGAAAAACGCTATGAATAAAATGAATACCAATATGAATTTTTTCAGTGCCTGTTTCATTTTAAGCAAATTTGGATTGTAAAGTCACGGTGATTTATACACTATGCAAATTTAGCAAAAAAATCCGGCAGATATGTGTTTAATGATTTTTAAGGCATGAACAGGTTGCGGTGGTATACGTTTGGCACGGATTTTGCCGTTATTTAATGACATAAGTGCGAACTATGGGTTTATGACGAAAATACCATATGGCTTTGTGACTTTTCGGGGCATATGTTTGTTAACAATAGTGAAGGGATGCTCCGATAAAATAATAAGAAAGAAGAAAGGTTAGGTTTTACAGAATGGAAATCAATTTCTCAAATGAAGTGAAAGCAGTGTTGGAGAACAGCCGTAAGGAGGCTATCCGGCACAATAACAGCATAATAACACCGGAACATTTGTTTCTGGCTTTGCTGGCAGACACCGGTTCGCGGGTGTTCGCCCTTTTGGAAAGGGTGACACGCGATGTGTCGGTCTACCAGTTGCGTCAGCAGCTTGATGATTCGCTTTATGACACATCCGCACCTTTGGGTGGTGAGATTGTTGCAAGCGATTTGAGCAACCGTCTGGTGAAACTGTCGGTGCTTGAGGCGCGTATGCTCAAAAGCGAGACTGTTGACACTGAACACCTGTTGCTGGCATTGCTCCATAATCCGGAGATACAGCATATGGAATTTATAGTGCCATTCCGTCAGGCCGGAATCGATTATCAGTCGGTGTTGAAGCTGCTTTCAAATGTGAAAGATATCCCTCAGTCAGGTTTCGGCGCAACAGATGAGGAGGAAGATGATGAGGATGAGGACGCTCAGTCGCGTTCTTCCGCGTCGTATGACAAACGCGACGATGCCCCGAAAGGGAAAACGCAGCGTGGGCGCGGCAACAATGATACTCCGACCCTCGACAAGTTCGGCAACGATATAACGCGTGCGGCGGAAGACGGACGTCTTGATCCGGTTGTCGGGCGTGAGAATGAGATTGAACGTCTGGCGCAGATTCTGAGCCGCCGCAAAAAAAATAATCCGGTTCTTATCGGAGAACCCGGTGTGGGGAAATCGGCGATTGTCGAAGGGCTGGCATTGCGCATCGTTGAAAGAAAAGTTTCGCGTATATTGTTTGACAAGAGGGTGGTGTCGCTCGACATGGCTTCGATAGTGGCCGGCACGAAATACCGTGGCCAGTTTGAGGAGCGCATCAAGGCGATTCTGACCGAATTGTCGAAAAGTCCCGATGTGATATTGTTCATTGATGAACTCCACACTATTGTGGGGGCCGGTAATGCAGCCGGTTCTATGGATGCCGCGAACCTGTTGAAACCGGCTCTTGCCCGTGGTGAAATACAGTGCATCGGTGCCACAACGCTCGATGAATACCGCAAGAATATAGAGAAAGACGGTGCTTTGGAGCGTCGTTTCCAAAAGGTGATGGTTGAGCCGACAAGTCCGGAAGAGACTTTGCAGATTCTCAACAATATTAAAGATAAATATCAGGATCATCACAATGTGACATACACCGATGATGCCTTGAAAGCATGTGTGAGCCTGACGGAGCGTTACATTAGTGACCGTAATTTCCCTGACAAGGCCATAGATGCTTTAGACGAGGCCGGTTCGCGGGCGCATATAACCAATATAGTGGTGCCTGAGGAGATTGAACGCCTTGAGAAAGCTATTATAGAGGCCGGGGCAGCTAAATTGGCTGCGGCACAGTCGCAGGATTTTGAAAAGGCGGCTTCGTTTCGTGATAAGGAGCAGGAACTTAAGGGCAAGCTCTCACAGGCTAACGAACAGTGGGAAAAACAGCTTGAACAGAACCGTGTGGAGGTTAACGAAGATAAGGTGGCCGAGGTTGTTGCCATGATGACCGGAGTGCCGGTGCAACGTATTGCCCAGGCTGAAGGCAGTCGTTTGCGCGAGATGGCGCCCAAACTCAAGGGTGACATAATAGGGCAGGATGGTGCCATCGATAAGATAGTGAAAGCTATCCAACGTAACCGTGTGGGGCTTAAAGACCCTAACAAACCTATCGGTACATTCATGTTCCTGGGGCCGACAGGTGTGGGAAAGACTCATCTGGCCAAGAAACTTGCGGAATATCTTTTTGACTCGGCCGACACTTTGATAAGGGTGGATATGAGCGAGTTTATGGAGAAATTCACTGTCAGCCGTCTGGTTGGAGCGCCTCCGGGATATGTCGGTTATGAAGAGGGTGGTCAGCTCACGGAGAAAGTGCGCCGCCGTCCCTATTCGGTTGTGCTGCTCGATGAGATTGAGAAAGCGCACCCTGATGTATTTAATCTGCTGTTGCAGGTTATGGATGAAGGCCGTCTGACCGACAGCCTTGGGCGTCGTATCGATTTCAAGAACACGTTGATTATAATGACCTCGAATATCGGTTCGAGGCAATTGAAAGATTTCGGCGCAGGGGTTGGATTCAACACCCGAACCGGCGATATGTCGAAGGAATATTCGCAGGGAGTGCTTCAAAAAGCCTTGAACAAGGCTTTCGCACCAGAATTCCTGAATCGAATCGACGACATTGTAATGTTCGATTCATTAGACAAAGATGCGATATTCAAGATTATAGATATTGAGTTGCGCGGATTTCTGACCCGTATGAGCAAGCTCGGTTATGAGTTTGAGATTTCAGATGATGCCAAAAACTATATCGCTACCAAGGGATATGACCAGCAGTATGGTGCACGTCCGTTGAAGAGGGCTTTGCAGAAATATCTTGAAGACCCGTTGGCAGAGCTGATTATCAACGCTGAAGTGAATGCCGGCGACAAGATTCTTGTGGAATATGACAAAGAGTCTGATAAAATCATCACAAGAGCCGATGCTCAAACCAAGCCTGTCGAGGCGGGGAGTGGCGCGTCGATGCCCGAAGCTGACAATCAGACGACCGTTGACAAGTAAATTTGTCAGTAGCGACCGACATAATTAACAATAGTTATGAAAAAATGCCAGACATAATGTTTGGCATTTTTTTTGCAGGTTGTTATAACATAGATAACAAAAACAAAAAATATATGACCATGGCAAAAACAGGATCTATAGGGGTTACGACTGAAAACATATTCCCCGTAATCAAAAAATTCCTTTATAGCGATCATGAAATCTTTCTGCGAGAGCTGGTATCTAATGCGATAGATGCCACGCAAAAGTTAAAGACACTGTCGTCATTCGGCGAATTCAACGGCGCGATGGATGATATGACCGTCAGGGTTAAGGTAGACAAAGAGGCCGGCACCCTTACGGTTTCAGACCACGGTATCGGCATGACTGCAGATGATATCGAGAAATATATCAATCAGATTGCTTTCTCAGGGGCTGAAGAATTCCTGGCCAAGTATAAAGACAATGCCAATGCTATTATCGGTCACTTCGGTTTGGGTTTCTATTCCGCTTTCATGGTGGCCAAGAAGGTGGTTATCAATTCGCTGTCATATAAAGATGATGCAGAGGCGGTGAAATGGGAATGTGACGGTTCTCCTGAGTTCACAATGTCTGAATCGGATAAGAGTGAGCGGGGTACTGACATTATTCTTTATATCGATGATGAAAACAAGGAATTCCTGGAGCAGAGCCGTGTGGATGCTCTTTTGAAAAAATATTGCCGTTTCCTTCCGGTGCCTGTTATTTCAGGTAAGAAACAGGAATGGAAAGATGGGAAAATGGTTGATACCGATGCAGATAACATTGTGAATATCACAGAACCGGCCTGGACTAAGAAACCCTCGGAACTGACGGATGAGGATTATCGCAATTTCTACCGTGAGCTTTATCCTGGGCAGGATGACCCCCTCTTCTGGATTCACTTGAACGTGGATTATCCGTTTACACTGACCGGTATCCTCTATTTCCCGAAAATCAAAAATAATTTTGAAGTCACGAAGAACCGCATCCAGCTTTATTGTAACCAGGTTTTTGTGACTGATTCTGTTGAAGGCGTTGTTCCTGAATTCATGATGCTTCTGCAGGGTGTTATCGATTCGCCTGATATTCCGCTGAATGTGTCGCGTTCTTACCTGCAAAGCGACTCTGCGGTTAAAAAGATTTCATCATACATCACCAAGAAGGTGGCCTCAAGGCTGGATGAGCTGTTTAAGGCTGACCGTAAGGAGTTTGAGCAGAAGTGGGATGATATCAAGATTTTCATCGAATACGGGATGCTGACCGATGAGAAATTCTGCGATGCTGCAATGAAGTTTGATTTGCTGAAGGATACTGAGAGCAAGCATTTCACCATTGAGGAATATAAAGAGCTCATTGCGCCGGAACAGACTGATAAGGACGGTAACATCATCTTCCTCTATGCAACCGACGTGACAGCCCAGTATAATTATATAAAGTCTGCAACAGGGAAGGGGTATGATGTTCTGGTAATGGACGGGCAGCTTGACAGCCATTTTGTAGGATTGCTGGAGCAGAAGATTGAGAAGAGCCGTTTTGTGCGTGTCGATTCAGATGTCATAGGAAATCTTATTCAGAAGAGTGATAAGAAAACTGTTGATTTGTCGGAGGTGCAGCGCGATATTCTGACTTCGTTGTTTAATTCTCAGCTGCCTAAGGTTGATAACTCGCAGTTTTTTGTGAACTTTGAGGCGATGGGTGAGAATGATGCCCCGATAGTCATCACTCAGAATGAATATATGCGTAGAATGAAGGAGATGGCGGCTCTGCAGCCCGGCATGAATCTCTACGGCGAAATGCCCGACAGTTATTCGCTGATAGTCAACACTGAGAATCCTATAGTCAAGAAGATTTCCGTTGCAGCTGACGGTGCGTTGGCTGCTAAAGTCAAACCGATGATGGATGAAGTTAATGCGAATAATGCAAAAATCACATCGATAAGGGACGCGAAAAAAGAGGGTTCTTTGACTGATGAAGATAATAAGGAGATAGATGCTTTGCAGGAGGCCAACAATAAGCTGAGGGAGGAGCAGTCGCATGTTGTGGCTGAGTATGCATCTTCTCAACCGGTTGTAGGACAGCTGATTGACCTTGCCCTTTTAGGCAACGGAATGTTGCGGGGTGAGCAGCTGTCGAAGTTCATCGACAGGTCGTTGTCGCTGCTCTGATAACAGATATAAAACACCAACGCCCGCGTTAACATCCGGTTAACGCGGGCGTTGGTGTTTTATCGGGCGGAATTACATTGATTCCACACGTTTGAGGTTCTCTTCGTCGTTGAGGTTATAGTAGATGCTGCGGAGCACCTGGCGGGCATCTGACATGGTGTCGTCGATTTCGTATGCCTTTTCGAGATACCCGGCTGCTTCTTTCAGAAGGGGGTCTACCTTGTTGGCACGGAATTCGTTGTATTGGGCATTAGAAAGGTTGCCGCCTTCGTTCTGGTCGATGTCGCAAGCACGCTGGTAGAGCTTATAGCCATACTGCATAAGTGCGTTGGCATTTTTCTCATCAAGCGAGATAGCTTTCTTATAGGCTTCCATTGAGGCTTCGGGGTTACCTTCGCTATCGCAAAGCACGCCTTTCACGAAGTATAGCTGTGCATTGTTGGGGTCTTCGGCAATATATTTGTCGATGAGTGCGTCAGCTTTAGCGTATTCTTTCTTGTCGATGAGGTTGTTGATCATGTAGCCGATATAGCGTGAATCTTCCTTGCCATAGAGGGCATAGGCTTCTTCTGCGATTTCTGCCATTGCCTGGGGATTCTGGAGCTGCGAAGCTGCGGATATTGCATAATCGTAGGCGTTCTTTTTCGTATAACCGTGGGCGATGGCGTTGCGGAAATCTTTCAGAGCGGCTTCATTGTTCTGGGCCAAGGAATTCCCGATACCCATGTTATACATGATTTCAGCAAGCAGTGTGTCGGCCGGAGCTTTCAGACCGGCTTTTACCAATGCGGGGTTCTGGGGAAGTGTTGTGTAAAGTTCCCATGCTTTGACGGCATTGGGATAGTCTTCTACTTCCCAAAGGAAAAGGGCTGCATTGTTGAAGTCGTTATAGTGTTCTTTTATGCCTTTGATGATGTCTTTGGAATATTTGGTTTTCACTTTTCCTTTGGCATCTACAACTGTGTCGAGCGGAAGGGCTTTCTGATAGAAGTCATAACCTTCAAGTATGGATTTACCTATCAGGTCTTTTTTGACTTCTTTACCCATCTGGGCGAACACACTCTGCTGGTCGTAGTAGTCGAAAGCTCCTTTGCCGGCAACGAAATATGTGTATGCATCAGAAGCCGACTCCTGGTTTGTAAAAGCTGGAGCGAGTTTTTTGACACTTTCGGGATATGAGGCTGCATTGCCTTTCATCTCGCGTTCAACCTCCTTGACGAGCTGTTTCTGGGCAGCTGCCGAGCCAAGGGTGAGGAGGCACAGGCTTAAAATAGTGATTTTTTTCATAACTGGATAGAGTATGATTTAGTTGGGTTAAATGGTTTGTCAATTTATACCTCGTTAATAGCTTCATCGTCGGTTTCCGGATCTTCATCATCGGTCTCAACGGTGTTGTCGGCCGGTTCTTCAGGAAGCTCTTCGGGGTTTTCGATGGCTTCAACCGCTTCTTCTTCAGGATCAGTGGCTACGCAGCATACGGAAGCGATTTCATCGCCACGTTTTTCAAGGTTGATGATACGCACGCCTTGTGTCGCACGTCCCATCAGACGGATGTCGGCCACACGCACTCTCAGGGTTATGCCTGAACGGTTGATGATTACCAGGTCGCAGTCGTCGTCAACGCTCTTTATCGCCACAACGGCACCGGTCTTTTCGGTGATGTTCATGGTCTTCACACCCTTGCCGCCACGGTTGGTGATGCGGTAGCCGTCGAGTAGCGACCGTTTGCCGAATCCGTTTTCCGAGATTACCATCACGTTTTTGTTGTCGTCGGGATGCATACATATCATGCCGATAACTTCATCGTCGCCTCCGTCGAGTTTCATGCCTCTCACACCGGTGGAAACACGTCCCATCTGTCGAACAGCCGATTCATTGAAACGGATGGCGCGTCCGTTGCGGTTGGCCATGAGTATTTCGGCATTGCCGTCGGTGAGTTCAACTCCGATTACTTGGTCGCCTTCACGTATGATAATGGCTTTCTTGCCTTTAATGTTCACACGGGCATATTCGGCAAGAGATGTTTTTTTGATTACACCCATGCGGGTGGCGAACACGAGGTTGTGGGTCGATGTGAATTCTGTGTCGTCGAGATTTTTGCAGCGGATGAATGCGTTGACAGAATCGCCCGGCTCGATGTTGAGGAGGTTCTGTATGGCGCGTCCCTTTGTGTTTTTGGCACCTTCGGGAATCTCGTAGACTTTCATCTTGTAGACCATTCCCCTTTGGGTGAAGAAGAGGATGTTGTTGTGCATCGAAGCTGGGTAGATGTATTCAATGAAGTCTTCTTCGCGGGTGTTGCTTCCTCGGGAGCCTACGCCTCCGCGGTTCTGCGCACGGAATTCCGACAGGGGAGTGCGTTTGATGTAGCCCATGTGTGAGATGGTGATAATCATCTCGTCGTCGGCATAGAAATCTTCTGCGTTGAAATCTCCTGCCGTATAGTCAATCATTGTGCGGCGGGGATTGCCATAGGTGTCGCGCACTTCGATGAGTTCCTGCTTGATGAGTTCGCGGCATACGTTTTCATCGTTTAGGATTTCTTCGAGGTGTGCTATGAGTTTCTGCACTTCTTCATAGTTCGCGTGCAGTTTATCCTGTTCCAGCCCGGTGAGCTGGTAGAGACGCATGTTGACTATTGCCTGGGCTTGCACGTCTGAAAGCTCGAAGCGTTCCATCAAAGTGGATTTCGCTGCTTCGGTTGATGCTGCATGGCGGATAATCGAGATAACCTCGTCGATATGGTCGGAGGCGATTATGAGTCCCTCAAGGATGTGGGCGCGTTCCTGTGCTTTTTTAAGCTCGAAACGTGTGCGCCGGATTACAACCTCATGGCGGTGGTCAACAAAGGCTTTTATGATTTCTTTGAGGTTGAGGATTTTCGGCCGGCCATTGACAAGGGCCACGTTGTTGACGCTGAATGACGATTGCATCGGCGTCATCTTATAAAGTTTGTTGAGCACAACGTTGGCGTTGGCATCCTGTCGCAGTTTGATGACTATGCGCATCCCTTTATAATCACTCTCGTCGTTAAGGTCGGCAATTCCTTCGAGTTTCTTTTCCGTCACCAATTCGGCGATATAACGGATCAGTTCAGCTTTATTGACGCCGTAAGGGATTTCGTTGACGATTATTACCTCATGGTCTTTTTCCTGCTCGATTGTGGCGTTTGCGCGGATTATCACACGGCCACGGCCTGTTTCATAGGCTTCTTTGACTCCGTTGTAGCCATAAATAGTTCCACCGGTAGGGAAGTCGGGGGCAGGTATGTGTTGCATCAGTTCGGCAACCGACAGCTCTGGGTTGTCGATAAGCGCTATGCACGCATTGATTGACTCTGTGAGGTTGTGGGTCGGCATGTTAGTGGCCATACCCACGGCGATGCCCGACGAACCGTTGACAAGCAGTGCCGGTATGCGTGTAGGAAGCACCACAGGCTCTTTTGCTGAGTTGTCGTAGTTGGGTTGGAAATCGACTGTATCGGAGTCTATGTCGCGTAGCATTTCCTCGCCGATGCGTTGCAGACGCACCTCGGTGTAACGCATGGCTGCAGGGCCGTCGCCGTCGATTGAACCGAAGTTTCCGTGGCCGTCGACCAAGCATTCGCGCATTGCCCAGGGCTGGGCCATGCGCACGATTGTGCCGTAAATCGAGCCGTCGCCGTGCGGGTGGTATTTACCCATCACTTCACCTACAGCTTTCGCTGCTTTACGGTGGGGCTTGTCGGAATTGTTACCCATCTCGTTCATTCCGAACAGCACGCGGCGGTGGACGGGTTTGAGACCGTCGCGCACATCAGGGAGAGCACGCGAGACGATAACCGACATCGAATAGTCGATGTAGGCCGATTTCATCTCGTTTTCAATGTTGATCTTAATAATGCGATCTTCTTCCAGCATCTTATAATAACGTTGTTTATGAAAATCAAATTTCTATGCGGCCGGCGCGTTTATGGTGTGATGCGGAGGCTGCAAATAACATACAAAGATAATGAAAAAAATCGGTTTAGAGAAACGTTGGGCGATGTATTTGATTTGTGTGTATTTGATTTGTTATTAGCGGTTTATCGGCTGATTTCATAGTCGGGTCGCAAATCGCATGTGTTTAATACACAGCAGTGTAGGCATATGAAAAAGGAGGGTGTGTCATAATGGCCCATCTGGGTCGTCGCCCGAGGGCTTCGGGTTCGGTCATTGACCTTAGTCAACTCCCTTCACCTTCACCCTCAGGCTCCTACCATCTGAACCATTCTGACAGCACCCTCTCCATCCGGATGCAAAAAAAGGCGTTGGTCGAATTTTCGACACAACGCCCTTTGACTTATAAGAGCTTATACGGACACCTGATTGTGTCGGTTACCGCTTATTCTTCGATGGCAGCCTGCGCCGCGGCTACGCGGGCGATGGGCACGCGGAAGGGGGAGCAGCTTACGTAGTTCATGCCGAGTTTGGCGCAGAATTTCACTGATGAGGGTTCGCCGCCGTGCTCGCCGCAGATGCCGACTTTGAGTTCGGGTTTGGTTGCACGGCCTTTCTTGACACCCATCTCAACGAGCTGGCCTACGCCTTCCTGGTCGAGAACTTCGAATGGGTCGGTCTTGATTACGCCGTGTTCCTTATAGAATTTGAGGAATTTGGGTGCGTCGTCACGAGAGAACCCGAAGGTCATCTGGGTGAGGTCGTTGGTGCCGAATGAGAAGAAGTCGGCAACGGTTGCGATTTCGTTGGCTGTCAGGGCTGCGCGGGGTACTTCAATCATGGTGCCTACGAGGTAGGGGATTGATGTGCCTTTTTCCTCGAATACCTTGGCTGCGGTGGTGTTGATTACGTCTGCCTGGTTCTGGATTTCCTTGAGTGAGCCTACGAGTGGTATCATGATTTCGGGATGCACGTCGATGCCGCGGGCTTTGACTGCGAGTGCGGCTTCGATGATGGCGCGGGTCTGCATCTCGGTGATTTCGGGATATGTGATGCCTAAACGGCAGCCACGGTGGCCGAGCATGGGGTTGAACTCTTCGAGTGCGTCGACTTTAGCCTTTACTTCAGCGAGGGTTATGCCCATCTCGTCGGCGAGTTCTTTCTGAGTTGCTGTCTGGTGAGGTACGAATTCGTGCAACGGCGGGTCGAGCAGACGGATTGTGACTCCGTAGCCGTCCATTGCCTCGAAGATGCCTTCAAAGTCACCGCGCTGCATCGGGAGCAGTTTGGCGAGTGCATGGCGGCGTCCTTCTTCGTCGGATGCGAGAATCATTTCGCGCACAGCTTTGATTCTGTCGCCTTCGAAGAACATGTGTTCTGTGCGGCACAGGCCGATGCCTTGTGCGCCGAAGTTGCGAGCCTGTTTGGCATCGCGGGGTGTGTCGGCGTTGGTGCGCACGAGGGTGTGGGTGTATTTTGCAGCGAGGTTCATGATTGCGCCGAAGTCGCCGTCGAGTTCGGGCTGAACGGTGGGAACCTGGCCGTCATAAACGTCGCCGGTAGAACCGTTGAGTGAAATCCAGTCGCCTTCGTTGTAGACTTTACCGCCCATTTCAACGGTGCGTTTTTCATAGTCTACTTTTATTTCTCCGGCGCCGGAAACGCAGCATTTACCCATACCACGGGCCACTACGGCTGCGTGGCTGGTCATGCCGCCGCGCATTGTCAGGATACCTTGTGCAACTGCCATGCCGCGGAGGTCTTCTGGAGATGTTTCTATGCGCACAAGAACGACTTTCTTTTTCTTCTCTGCCCAAGTTTCTGCGTCGTCGGCAAAGAATACAATCTGGCCTGTGGCGGCACCCGGAGATGCGGGAAGACCTTTTGCCACTACGAGGGCGCGTTTGAGTGCGGCTTTATCGAAGACGGGGTGGAGCAGCTCGTCGAGTTTCTGCGGTTCCATGCGCATCAGGGTGGTCTTTTCATCGATTTCACCGTCGCGCAGCAGATCCATGGCGATTTTCACCATTGCGGCGCCTGTGCGTTTGCCGTTGCGGGTCTGGAGCATCCAGAGTTTGCCGTCCTGGATGGTGAACTCCATATCCTGCATGTCTTTATAGTGGTCTTCGAGCTTGTTTGCGATATTGATGAGCTCTTCGGCGCAGACTGGCATGGTTTCCTGAAGCGAGGGGTATTTTGACGCACGCTCTTCTTCGCTGATGCCTTGGAGGGCTGCCCAGCGGCGAGAGCCTTCGATTGTGATCTGCTGGGGGGTGCGGATACCTGCCACAACGTCTTCACCTTGTGCGTTGATGAGGTATTCTCCGTTGAAGATGTTTTCACCGGTTGCGGCGTCGCGTGAGAATGCTACGCCTGTGGCAGAGTTGTTACCCATGTTGCCATAGACCATAGCCTGTACGTTGACTGCGGTGCCCCACTCTTCCGGAATCTGGTTCATGCGGCGGTAGAGGATTGCACGCTCGTTCATCCAGCTGTCGAATACGGCGCAGATGCCGCCCCAGAGCTGGTCCCATGCGCTGTCGGGGAAATCTTTGCCGGTGTGTTCTTTAACAGCGGCTTTGAAGAGGCTGACGAGTTTCTGAAGGTCTTCGACCTCGAGCTCGGTGTCGAATTTAATACCTTTCTCTTCTTTTACTTTGTCGATTATTGCTTCAAACGGGTCTGTTTCGGTTTTGCTCTTCGGCTTCATGCCGAGAACAACGTCGCCATACATCTGCACGAAACGGCGGTAGCTGTCCCATGCAAAACGGGGGTTGCCGCTCTTTTCTGCAAGCGCATTTACTGTGGCGTCGTTCATGCCGAGGTTGAGCACTGTATCCATCATGCCGGGCATGGAAGCGCGGGCGCCTGAGCGCACCGACACCAGCAGAGGGTTCTGGGGGTCGTTGAATTTCTTGCCTGTGAGAGTTTCCACATGGGCTATGGCTTTTTCCACATCAGATTTGATGTCTTTCACCACAGCTTCCTTACCATATTGGGTGTATTCCGTGCAGACGTCGGTTGTGATTGTGAAACCGGGAGGCACTGGCATACCCAATTTGTTCATTTCAGCGAGGTTGGCACCTTTACCACCGAGGGTGTTGCGCATCGAAGCATCGCCTTCAGCCTTACCGTCGCCGAATGTAAAGATTTTTTTCATTTGGGTTTGAAAATTAAGTTTATGATTTGATTGTAAGAGTTCGTTTAAATCTGTGCCCTCAAATTTACAGGGCGCATATGTTTCCATGTATTATGGGAAACGGTTTTTGCAGCCCACAATGCCGCAGAGCCGCTCTCTATTCGGCAAAGATACGACATTAGCCCGAAAAAATATTCCCTTATGGCCAAAATTTTGAGGTTATTCAGTTAATTTTTTCATTTCTTGTTAAAACCAGGGAGATTCTTATAGGGTAAATAATTAACTTTGCATCATGATTACGTAATTAACGGCTTTTGGCGGCAACTTATGGATTAACGTTGCCTGATGTTGTTTGTTGCGTGTGAGAGTTATCTGTTAAGATGAATTGGAGATTATTAAGGCTATTATGGCTGAGATGATTCCCTTTTTTAGAATCAAGACATCTGAAATTATGTCGAGAAAACGAAAAGAACAACCTTTGCTTGAAGGGATTGAAATAACCGGGGTGGCTGCTGAAGGGAATGCTATAGCCCGGGTTGACGAGATGGTGGTGTTCGTGCCTTATGGGGCGCCAGGCGATGTGGCAGATATAAAAATAGGCCGTAAAAAACGCAATTATGCCGAGGGGCATATAGTTAATCTTGTGAAGCCATCGGAAATCAGGTGTGAACCAAGGTGTTCTCATTTCGGCACATGCGGCGGATGCAGGTGGCAGCATCTGCCTTATGATTACCAGTTGCAGAATAAGCAGCAGCAGGTTGTTGATGCCTTGCAACGGATTGCAAAGGTGCCGCTTCCGGAGATTTCGCCTATTATAGGTAGCGGGAATATCTGGGAATACCGCAACAAGATGGAATATACATTCTCGAACAAACGTTGGCTGAGCTGGGAACAGATGCGTGCCGGTGATATTCCGGATGAACGCGATGGTGCGGGATTCCATATACCGGGGGCTTTCGATAAGGTTCTTGATATAGAGCATTGCTATCTGCAAGACCGGATAGGTGATGAGATACGGTTGCATGTGAAACACTATGGCAAGCAGCATGGTCTGCCGTTTTATGACTTGCGTGCACAAACAGGTTTCCTGCGCACGCTTATCATCAGGCCTTTGTCGACTGGCGAACTGATGGTGGTGGTTGTTTTCGGAGAAGACCGCCGGGACGATATCAATGCATTGCTTGGCAGTCTTGTTGAGACTTTCCCGCAGATAACGTCGCTTATGTATGTTGTTAATGAGAAGGTGAACGACACTATAGGAGACCTTGACATTAAATTATATCATGGCCGTGAATATGTTGAGGAGGAGATGGATGGTCTGAAATTCCGTATCGGCCCTAAATCGTTTTATCAGACAAATTCGCGGCAGGCTCATGAGTTATATAAGGTTGCGGCCGGGATGGCAGGGCTGACCGGCAAAGAGCTTGTTTATGATTTATACACAGGCACAGGCACTATTGCTAATTTTGTGGCCAGGAGCGCCAAAAGGGTGATTGGAATTGAATATGTGGCTGATGCCATTGCCGATGCTAAAATCAACTCCGAGACGAATGGTATCACTAACACGGAATTCTATGCCGGTGATATGAAAGATGTGCTTACCGATGAGTTCGTTGACGAACATGGCCGTCCGGATGTGATGATTGTGGATCCGCCACGAGCCGGAATGCACGATGATGTGGTAAAGGTTATATTGAATGCCGAACCTCAACGGATTGTATATGTCAGTTGCAATCCTGCCACTCAGGCCCGCGATATAGCTTTGCTTGATGCGAAGTATCGGGTTACGGCGGTTCAGCCGGTTGATATGTTCCCCCACACACATCATGTTGAGAATGTGGTGTGCATGGAATTGAAAACGAAATAGAGTCTTGTGGCATTGAGTGGAGGGGGAGATAGCTGTGGGGATGTCAAAGGTTGGAATTGTAGTATCTTGGGTCTCCGGTTACTTCGACCCCTGCAAACGGGGGTAGGCTGAAACGGGTGTTTTCATCCGGAAGCTCGATTTCTGCAACGGCGAGCCCTTCGTTAGTTCCGTGGAAAATGTCGACTTCCCAATTGAATCCGTTGAATGGCACAATATAGCGGGTCTTTTCCAGAACCTTTCCGTCGCAACATTCGTGAAGCATCCCCTGCGCATCTGCCACAGGTATGGGATATTCCCATTCGTGTCGGGATGCACCGTGGTTACGGCTTTTTATGGTAACAAAGGCCTCATTGTCGGTGATGCGTATTCTGACGGTTGCATCTATATTGCGGCTTATATAGCCTTGCCTTATGTGGATTGTTTTTGTGGCCATTGACAGGTAGGATGTGCCCTTGACCAAAAATTTACGTTCTATTTCCTGCGCCATTTCAATTGGGATTAGCTCGGTTTGAAATGCAAAGTTACTATAAAAAACAGAAGGTTGTCAACAGGATGGTGTCTGGAGTTATGAAGCGGTTACTGAAATGCATCATATTTATTGTGATGCCGGGCGCCGGTATGCCGGCATGGGGGCAGGTGCGCGATTCTGTGACCGGGGGAACGGCTGCTGTCGATATTGCATATCCGGATACGTTGAAAGGTGTGACTTTGCAGGAGGTGGTGGTGAAACGGAGCCGGGAGCATTATAGCAAGCGTAATAATCCGGCTGTGGAATTCGCCAAAAGGTTGCGCGCCGGTGGTGGAGTTTCGGATCCGAAACGTAATGATAATTACAGTTTCAGAAAATATGAGCGGATTTCTGTCGGGCTCAATGATTTCAAATTACTGAATTATTCAGATAAAGATGATGGTGGCAAATTCGGATTTATCAGGGAACATGTAGACACATCGGATGTAACAGGGCTGCCTGTGCTGCCTTTGTCGGTTAAAGAGAAGGTGGTGGATGTTGTGTACCGCCGTAATCCTCATTCTGAAAAGCAATATGTTTTAGGATTGCGCCAGCATGGCGTTGACGAGATTGCGGATTTGCAGAACGTGCAGACTATTCTTGAGGAGGTGTTCCGTGAAATTGACCTGTATGATGATGACATCATATTGATGAGGAACCGGTTTGTAAGCCCGTTATCGGCGATTGCACCTGATTTTTATAAATTTTACCTTACAGACACGGTGAAGGTCGATGATATAGACTGTATCGAATTGAGTTTCGCCCCACGCAATCCATCCTCTTTCGGATTTATCGGCCGGATATATGTTGAAGCGTGCGATTCTACGATGTTTGTAAAGAAAGTCAGAATGGGAGTCCCTCCGGCCATCAACCTGAATTTTGTTGACAGGATACAGATAACGCAGACATTTAAAAAAGCCCCCGACGGGTCAAGGCTGAAGGTTGAAGATGATTTGAACGTGGAGATGTCGATTGTCAAAGGTACACAGGGGGTGTATGCACGCCGTTCAACCGCCTATGACAGCCATTCTTTTGCTCCGGTCATGCATCAGGAAATATTCGATGTAGCTGCTGATGTTATCACTTCTCCTGAAGCAGCCAGACGTTCTGACGGGTTCTGGAACCGTGAACGCCTGATTGATGCAAGTGATAACGAAAGACGTATCCCACAGCTTATGCACCGGTTACGTGGGGTGCCGCTTTATAGATATGGCGAAAAAGTATTGAAATGGATTGTTGTGGGTTATGTGCAGACGGGGAAAGAATCGAAATTCGATATAGGGCCTCTTAATACATTCATCAGCCATAATTCTGTTGAAGGGGTGAGATTGCGTGGCGGGGGCATCACCACCGCAAACCTGAACAAACATTGGTTCGGGCGAGGGTATGTGGCGTATGGCACACGTGACCGGAAATTTAAATACAATGCAGAACTGGAATATTCGTTTATCGAGAAACGGAATCATTCACGAGAATTTCCGGTTCATTCGATTGCTTTGTCGGGGCGTTATGATATCGACCAATTGGGGCAGAATTACCAGTTCACCAATGCCGACAATGTATTTCTTGCGTTGAAACGAGGTAAAAATCACTTGATTACATATAGGCGTCATGGCTCATTGGCATATAAATTGGAACTTGCAAATAATTTGTCGTTTGATGTTTCTGCAACATGGGAGCGTCAGCAGCCTGGACCGTTTTTGCCGTTTAGGCTAACCAATGGAAGCCTCTTGAGCTATTATGACGAAACCTTTTTCAAGTTCACATTGCGTTATGCCCCCGGAGAAAAGTTCTATCAGACGAAATCTTCGAGAGTGCCCATTAGCAAGGATGCCCCGGTTTTCATTCTGACCCACACCTATGCGCCACAGAAGTTCCTCGGAAGCCGGTATGAAGTTAACAAAACGGAAATAAGCGCTCAAAAACGGGTGTGGTTGTCAGCTTTCGGCTATCTGGACCTTATGGTCAAGGGTGGTCATGTGTGGAGCAGGTCGCCTTATATCAGCCTGTTGACTCCTAATGTGAACCTGTCATATACCATACAACGCGAGAGTTTTGCCTTACTTAACCCGATGGAATTTATCAATGATTCGTTTGTGTCGTGGGAAACGACATACTGGGCTAATGGAGCATTACTCAATAATATACCGTTGGTTAAGCGCCTGAAATTGCGAGAAGTTGTTTCCTTCAGGGGATGGTATGGGGCGTTAAGTGCTAAAAACGACCCATCAAAAGAGCATCCTTCTGCCTACGGGCAACTGCCGCTTCTGATTTTCCCCGACAAGAATTCCAGAGGGAATATGCATGAACCATATATGGAAATAAGCGCCGGCATAGATAATATTTTTAGATGTATAAGGCTTGATTATGTGTGGCGTCTCACATATAAGGATGTGCCGGGCATTGACCGGTCCGGATTGCGTGTGGCCTTTCATGTAACATTCTGAACAGACCTGTTCTTTTCCTTTTTTATCAAACCTTCAGGCGTTATAGTTGTTTATCTGATAAAAACTAAATTACTGAAATATGGCTAACAAAAAGAAAAGTATTAAAGGCACTCAGACTGAGCGCAATCTTGTGATTGCATATCTTGCCGAATCAAGTGCATATACCCGTTATATGTTCTATGCCGCACAGGCTGATAAAGAGAATTATTTCCCTATCGGTCAGATTTTCCGTGAAACGGCTGATAATGAGATGCGACATGGCAAGGTGTTTTTCAAATTCCTTGAAGGTGGCAGTGTTAAAGTCGACCTTTCAGTTGATGCAGGTGTGATTGGCGATACGGCAAGCAACCTTGAAACGGCCGCCCATGAAGAGGAGGTTGAAGGGGTTGAGCTTTATATGGCGAGTGCAAAAGTTGCTGATGAAGAAGGGTTTCCTGAAATTGCGGAGCATTTCAGGGAGATAGCTGAAATAGAAGACCATCATCGTCGCCGTTTCGAGCATTATCTGAAGCAGGTCAAAGATGGAACCGTATGGAAGCGGGATAAGAGTATCAAATGGCAATGTCTGGTTTGCGGATATGTATATGAAGGAACTGAGCCCCCTAAAGTTTGTCCCGCATGTGATCATCCCCGCGAACATTACATGGGGATGGATTACGAACTGTAACCCATACAATGCTATACTATTATAGGACTGTCGATTGAATGATAAAAAGAACCCGCGTCAGAAGATGTTTCTTCTGGCTGCGGATTCTTTTTATGTGTTTTAAGGGATGTTATTTGTAGGCATTAGCAAATATTTTTGTTAAATACGAGTAATTGTGCTATTTTTGTTGATGCGTTTCATTTAGCGGGTTTCGCCCGTGTTATAACTCAGTAGGATACCAAAATGCTTAAACGTTTCTTCATTTCGATGCTGGGGTCGCTTACGGCCATCTGGATTTCAATAATGCTGCTCATGGTGTTGATTATGACTTTTGCCATAGGGTCTGTGGTGAGCACGTTGTCATCGGGTAGCACGCCAGTGAAAATAAGTGACAATTCGATACTTACCATTGAGCTTAATGGCAATATAGAAGAGCGGGTTGTCACCCCGGATATTTATGATATGATCAACGAGCGTCCCCAACCCACAGCCTTGGAGAATATATTAAACGCCATCAAGGCGGCAGAAGATGATGAGAGCATCATAGGCATATATCTGCAATGCAAAGGAGCAGCCGCAGGCCTGGCCACGCGTGAGGCCATAAGGGATGCTCTTGCTGCATTTAAAGAAAGAGGTAAATGGATTGTGGCGTATGGTGATTCTTATACCCAGGGGGATTATTATGTTGCTTCGGTAGCTGATGAAATCTATCTGAATCCGGTTGGGGCTGTGGAACTTAAAGGGCTTGCCAGCGGCATTCCATTTTTCAAGGGGTTTCTTGATAAAGCCGGTATCGAAATGCAGGTGATAAAGGTAGGTACTTTTAAAAGTGCCGTTGAGCCTTACATCATGACAGGGATGAGCGAAGCTAATAGGCTGCAGACTTCTGTGTTCCTTGATAATATGTGGAAGCGCATGGCAGATGAAATCGCTTCATCCAGAGGTATTAAGGTGGATTCGCTCAATATCCTTGCCGACAGTATGCTTGTTATGACCCCAGCCGAGAATCTCGTTGATTTGAAGGTTGTTGATGGGCTGAAATATACCAATGAAATGTCGGATTATCTGAAAAAGCAGTCGTTGACAAATGCTAAGAAGAGTATTCCTTTGGTGTCGGTTGGCGACTATCTTGGCTCAGGTGCGAAAGTCCCGCATGAAAAATCGGAGAAAAAGAAAATTGCGGTGTATTATGCCGCAGGCGATATAACTGAGAGTGAGAAGGGTGGCATAGCTTCTGACCGGGTGGTTCCCGACATAATTAAACTTGCAGAAGATGACGATATTGACGGATTAGTGCTGAGGGTCAATTCAGGTGGCGGCTCTGCATTCGCCTCAGAACAGATATGGCATGCCCTCGAGGTGTTGAAGAGCAAAGATAAACCGTTTTATGTGTCGATGGGGGACTATGCGGCATCGGGAGGTTACTACATCTCATGCGGCGCCGATAAAATCTACGCGCAACCTCTCACTCTTACAGGTTCAATCGGTATATTTGGCATGATTCCATGTGTAAAGGAATTGTTGAACAATAAACTTGGTATAAATTTCGATTTCGTATCGACGAATGCCAACAGCAGCGGGCCGAATATCATGGAACCGATGACGCCATTCCAGCGCCAACGGCTTCAGCAGGAGGTAGACCGTGGATATGAATTGTTCACCAGCCGATGTGCGGAGGGGCGCGGCATTTCGCAGGATTCAATAAAGGCAATAGCCGAAGGCCGTGTGTGGGATGGAATGACTGCTAAGAAAATCGGACTGGTTGATGAACTCGGTTCGCTTGAAGATGCCATTGCAGACTTGGCTGATGAGAATGGGTTTACGAAATACCAGGTCATTTCATATCCCGATGCAAAGGCTTCGTTTTGGGATGTCATCTTGGAATTTAACACTCAGATGCGGGTAAACTCACTTAAAAAAGAGCTTGGAATATGGTATCCGGCATATGAGGAAATGAAACGCCTTGACCGTCTATCGCCGGTACAAGCCAGGATGGAAACGGTTTTGTTTGAATGAATCCTGAATGATGCCGGAAATCAAAGGTCCGGTGTCTTCACACAGAAAATAAACAAGTGCCTAAAAACAAGATTATAACCAATCTGCTTCTGCTTCCGATGTCGAAACTCTATGGGTTTGGTGTCGGGGTTAGAAATCTTATGTTTAAATGGCATATATTGAAACAACGGGAATTTCCTGTGCCGGTCATAGTGGTCGGCAATATCGGGGTTGGTGGCACGGGTAAGACACCTCACACCGAGTATATAATAGATTTGTTGCGCTATAAATACCGGGTAGGTATGTTGAGCCGAGGCTATAAGCGTAAAACCAAAGGTTTCGTTCTTGCAACCCGTCGGTCTACCCCCCTTGATATAGGTGATGAACCATACCAGATTTATCAGAAATTCGGCAGCGAGATAACTGTGGCAGTGTGTGAAGACCGTTGCTCCGGTATAGACGAGATGTTGCGGCTTGATCCGAAAATTAATCTGATTGTTCTCGATGATGCTTTTCAGCATAGGTATGTGAAGCCAACCTTGTCGATTGTCTTAACCGAGTTCAACAATCCGATATTCTATGACAGGCTTCTGCCTTTGGGGCGTTTGCGTGAGCCGGTGAATGCAATCTATCGGGCGGATATGGTGGTGGTGACAAAGTGCCCCGAGCAGTTGAAAGCGCTTGAATACCGTATATTCAAAAATAATCTGAAGTTATTCCCTTATCAGAAATTGTTTTTTTCGAGATATAATTATGCTCCGCTGACACCTCTGTTCCCAGACGAACAGCCTGATAAACTGTTTGTTAATTGGCTTACGGAGAGAGATACGGTGTTATTGATAGCTGGTATTGCAAATCCGAAACCTTTAATCAGGTATATCAAAGAAAGCCGTGCCAAGGTTAAAGTGAAGAGTTTTCCGGATCATCATAATTTCACCCGCAAAGACATGGATGGTTTGCTTGAGAAGTTCAATGAGCTTGAAGGGGATCGTAAATATATAATAACCACTGAGAAGGATGCTGTAAGACTGACAAATAATCCATATTTCCCTCACGAATTGAAAAACATGATATATTATCAGCCAATCAAGGTGAAATTTGACCCTTTGAATGCAGAGCCTTTTGACATTGAGGTGCAAAAGGTTTTGTTGAATGCCGTGAAATGAGATATAGCCCTATGGTACTGGTGGATTTCCATAATCAGAAATTGACAGAAGCGTGTAGGCCAGTAATATGTTAGGGTGGTTTGGAACTTCATGCATAGCAGTGGTGTTAAGACATATACAATTACAATGCGAATTGATAACAACTGAAATTACTAATGACAAATAAAACGACCATGTTAGAAAAAATACAACAGACTGCAGATTTCCTGCGTACGAAAGTGGCTGATATGCCAAAGATTGCAGTAATCCTCGGAACCGGCCTCGGCTCATTGGCGGATATGATAGAGGATAAGATCGTCATTCCGTATTCAGAAATCCCGAATTTCCCCGTCTCGACAGTTGAAGGCCATAGCGGCAACTTCATTTTCGGCAATTTAGCCGGTAAGCGTGTCATGGCCATGCAGGGCCGTTTCCATTATTATGAGGGATATGATATGAAGACGGTTACATTCCCGGTGCGGGTTATGCGAGCTTTGGGTGTTGAGACCCTCATTGTTTCAAATGCAGCAGGTGGAATGAATAAAGAGTTCCAGGTAGGGGATGTGATGATTATTACAGACCATATCAATCTGTTTCCTGAGAATCCTCTGCGAGGTAAGAACTATAAGGAGCTCGGAGACCGTTTCCCTGCCATGACTGAGGCATATAGCCACAGGCTTGTTAAACTGGCTGATGAAATCGGAGCGGAAAAGGGCATTAGGCTGATGCAGGGGGTTTATGTCGGCACAACCGGTCCGACGTTTGAAACTCCGGCAGAATATGAGTATTTCCGTGTAATTGGCGGTGATGCAGTGGGCATGTCGACTGTGCCTGAGGTTATTGTTGCCCGTCATGGAGGGATGGAAGTGTTCGGGTTGTCTGTCATTACCGACCTTGGAGGAAAAGATATAACTGAAGTTCCTTCGCATGAAGAGGTGCAGATGGCTGCTAAAACCGCAGAGCCTGTAACAAAAGACCTCGTAAGAAGTCTTGTGGAGCGCATGTAACCTATGTTGATTTATGGAAGAGAAGCAGACTGAGATAGCTTCGCTGGGGGAATTCGGCCTGATTGACAGGCTTACCGGCGATTTAAAACTTGTAAACTCCTCATCTCTGAGAGGGGTGGGCGACGACTGTGCCGTTATGGAGTATAGAGACACTGATGTGCTGGTGTCTACCGACCTGCTTGTCGAGGGAGTCCATTTTGACCTCACGTATGTGCCTTTAAAACATTTAGGATATAAGGCGGCTGTGGTCAATTTTTCCGACATATATGCAATGAACGGGCATCCGAGGCAGATTACGGTGTCGTTGGCTATTTCAAAACGTTTTACGGTAGAACATATCGAGGCATTGTATAGCGGCATTAAGCTCGCCTGTGAGATATATGGTGTGGATCTTGTTGGAGGAGACACAACATCTTCGAGGGCAGGATTGGTGATTTCCATAACCTGTATAGGGGATGCGCCGAAAGACCGGATAGTTTATCGCTCAGGGGCAAAGGATACTGATTTGATATGTGTGTCCGGAGACCTTGGCGCGGCATACATGGGGCTACAGCTGCTGGAACGGGAGAAAGTCGCCTCGGCCGGACAGAAGGATTTCCAGCCCATGTTTGATGGCAAGGAGTATCTGATTGAGCGCCAGCTGAAACCTGAGGCCCGACGTGATATTGTCGAGGAATTGGAAAAGGCCGGCATTGTGCCAACATCTATGATGGATATATCAGACGGGCTGTCGTCGGAGCTAATGCACATATGCAAGGCATCTGGCACAGGTTGCCGTGTGTATGAAGACCGTATTCCTATCGATTACCAGACGGCGCTCATGGCAGAAGAGCTTAACATGAATCTTGTTACAGCAGCCATGAACGGAGGGGAGGATTATGAATTGTTGTTTACAGTGCCGCTGCACATGCATGAACAGGTGTCAAAACTTCCCGGGATAAAGGTTATCGGCAACATGACTAAACCTGAACTGGGCTGTTGCCTTGTGACTCGCGACGGCACAGAGATGCCTATCCGAGCCCAAGGCTGGAATCCGCTTGCCGATTGATTCTGCCACTTGAAGACAGTGTTGTTTAAACAGTATTTATACTGTTAGCCGTTATGTTATGGGAGTTCGTGGTGACACAGGCTCCCATAACGTGTTTTTAATTTGTGGATTTGTTTAAAAAAACGTATATTTGTGTGTCAGATTGATTCGGTTGGGTAATAAGCAATGAGATTAAGAACAGCGTTTTATATATTGTTATGTGCGCTCCCTTTAATGGGTGGTGCTCGAGCTTTTAACCGTTACGCAGTGGCTGACAGCCTTGACAGAGTGTTGGCTGAGTCTGAGACCCCGGGTGATAGTGCCGTTATATTGTCGGATATGTTTGATGTCGTAGCCCGGCAACACCGTGATTCAATTGGAACAATGGCATTTCACTCAGCGGTGCGGGCTGGCGATTCACGGCTGGCATTGGACTTATTGCGGAATCTCGCTAATACGCATCTCCGTAACGATTCTTTGCTGCAGGTTGATTTTGACCGGGCCATGAGATTTGAATCTTCTGATGACCGCAGTGCGACTGTTGCCTTCATAAGAATGTTGCATAATTCATATAAAGTCAGATATGCAACCCCCCAGGAACAGGATAAACAGATTATTAAATTGCTGAAAGAGCTGAATGTTAATCCGGAGGGGGATATCTACGAACAGATTGTGAGGCTGCATGCCTTATGTCTTTATATAGGCGCATGTTCCCAGGGCGAGCTTCTTTCGGGATATATCTCGCAATTGGGCGATTTGGTGAATCAGTTGCCGGATTTCGCATATGCCATTAAAAACTGCTATCATGTGCAGGCGTCGCTTGCATTCATGCAGAATGAAGAATATGACAAGGCGGTTGACAGTGACCGCAAACTGCTTGCTTGTATAGATCGTCTTGATTCGGATCAAGTTGGCATGAAACGTAAATTCCGCGATTATGATTCCCACCGCTATGTGATTTATACAAGGTTGCTTGCCAATTATCCCCGATTGAAAGACGCTGAGGTGGAGGAATATTACCATAAGGCGATGGATATCGCCGGGCGTGACGAGCTGGCCAAACAGACGAACATGGTGTCGGGCAGACCGCAGATTTTCTATGCCATGTATAAAAAAGATTATCCGGCAGCTTTGGAACTTTTAGATAAATACGGGCATATGCCTTATAACGCCCATATAAGGCGGCAGATGTTGGCTATGACCATAGAAAGCGCCAATGCTACAGGCGATAAGGATAAAGAGCTTACTGCTTTCAGGGAATATAGTTCAATTCTCGAACAGACACTTGAGAGCAGAATGGTTGAAAAGTATAAAGAGCTAGAGATTGTCTATAACCTGCATAAATTGAAAGCGGAACATGCCAGAGGGACTTGGCAACTGCATAAAAAAATGCTGACAGTTGCAGGTGTCGCGGCCGGAATTTTATTCATTCTGTTAGTGCTTGTGGCGCTTCTTTGGCGTCATGCAAAAAAACTGGCAGAGAAAATTTCAAAAGCTAATGCTGATCTTCGGGTAGAACGTGACAATCTGAAAAAATCGCAATATGAACTGGTGAAGGCTCGTGATGAGGCCAGGCAAGCTAACCGCATTAAGTCGGATTTCATCAGGAATATGAGCAGTGAAGTTTCGGTGCCGCTTCATACCATTAATGAATATACAAACTTGATTGTTGATTGCTCGGAGGCTGGAGTGAAGTCGTATTTGAAGCATTTTGCCGATCTGGTGACACAGAACGCAGAGGTTCTGACCACTATTATCAGTGATGTTATGAGCCTGTCGGAGATTGACGGAAACTCGTTAGTAATAGAAAAGAGAAAAGAGCATTTGCGCCATCTGTGTGAAGTTGCTGTTGACAGCGTGCTTCATAAAGGGCGTCCGGGTGTGGTTATGAAATTGGCAGAAGGATTGCCTGATTTGCCGGTCACAACCGACCCCCACCGTTTACTGCAGATATTGGTGCAGCTTCTTAAGAATGCGGCCAAGTTTACAGAAGAGGGTTTGATTGAGGTTGATTATGCGGAGGATTCCGATGGCGGTCTGGTCAGCATATCAGTGACAGATACCGGAATCGGTATTTCGCCGGAAAACAGCGAGCGCATATTTGAGCGTTTTGTTAAGCTCGACAGCAATTCTCCCGGCATAGGTATCGGTCTTACTATTGCACGTCATCTGGCAGAATTGCTCGGCGGGTCGCTTGAACTTGACAGCACCTATACGGATGGAGCCCGTTTCGTGGTTAAGATTCCGATAGATTGATGCTGATGTTTGTCGGCGCTGTTAATCGCTGCGTTCATAGTTGTCTGGTCAGGATTTTTGCAGTGATATAGGTGTTGCCGTCACGTCTGATCCAATCCGGCAATTCGGCTGTGATTTTAAATCCTGCTTTTAGAAAAAGTGCTATTGACTGTTTGTTGTCTGCGGATATTGTTGCGGCAAGCTGCTTAAGCCCAAGATTGTTTATGCAATATGAAATCAGCAGCTTCAGGGCTTCAGAGCCATATCCGTTGCGACGGTGTTGTGACGCAGTCATTATTCCAACGAAAGCGTGGCGGTTACGCATGTCGATATTGTAGAGGTCTATTGCTCCTACGGTAATCTGCCCGATATGCATCATGAGGCGCAATTGTCCTGTGGCCAGGGGGTTGGCGTCGTATTGATTAATGTATTCCCATATCTGATGCCGGGACAGTGGTGCCGGTGAGAAGCCGAATCTCCACATTTCCGGGTCGTTTTCCCACAGGTAAAGCAGATCAGTGTCGGATGGTTCGAGGGCGCGTAACTGCAATCCGTTGGTGTTATCGGTCGCTTTCATTGGTAATTGCGATAGGCGTTTTTATATGGGTTCAGTCCTTTATTGAATCGGAAAACAATGTGCGGTTCTGCAGTGAACGTCCGAGAGTGATTTCATCGGTATATTCGATTTCGTTGCCGACTGACACGCCGCGGGCAAGCTGTGTGACACGTACGTTGTAGGGTTCAAGCCGTTTGTAGATGTAATAATCTGTTGTGTCACCTTCCATAGTCGCCCCTAATGCAAGTATGACTTCGCTAATGCCTCCGGTTGCTACACGCATTATCAATGAATCGATTTGTAGCTTGTCTGGCCCGATTCCGTCGATTGGAGAGATTACCCCCCCGAGCACGTGATATCTTCCGTTATAAGAGCCTGTGTTTTCAAAAATAAGAACATCTTTCACGTTTTCAACAACGCATATGGTTGAAGGGTCTCGTCGCGTATCGGCACAGACCGGACATATGTCGGTTTGGGATATGTTGTGGCATACGGAGCAGTATCTGATCCCTTTGCGCATATTTATTATAGCTTCGCCCAAAGCCACTGATGTTGCTACATCTTCCCGTAAGAGATGGAGGGCAAGGCGTAATGCGGTTTTGCGCCCGATTCCGGGCAGACGTGATATTTCTGATACTGCGCTTTCAAGAAGCGATGATTCAAATTCTTGTGTCATAAGGAGTTGATGGTGCCCCTAAACTATGGCCGCTATCATGTTGGCAATAAGGGCGGCATAGGTGGCCGATGGTTGGCCCTGCATGGTTGCGTTGCAGGGTAATTTTCAAACAAAGGTAGTGATTGTTTCACAATTATTTCATACCTTTGCAGCCGAAAAATAGGGTTTAGAACTTATTTTACAGATGAAGATTATCAGAAAAGTGGGGCATCTGCGCCAATTAATGGCAGATGCTAAGGATTCAGGGAAAATGGTCGGTCTGGTGCCTACGATGGGCGCTTTGCATGACGGGCATATATCTCTCGTTGACCGTGCACGTAAGGAAAACGATGTTGTTGTGGTCAGCGTGTTTGTGAATCCCACACAATTCAATAATGCGGAAGACCTTGCCACATATCCTCGCACGGAAGAGGCTGATTGCCGCAAGCTGGATGGCGCAGGAGTTGATTTCGTTTTCATACCTTCAGTAGAAGAGGTATATCCAGAACCAGATACGCGCCAGTTTAATCTTGGAGATGTGGCCGCCGTAATGGAGGGTGCCATGCGTCCCGGTCATTTCAATGGCGTTGCCCAAGTGGTCAGCAAACTGTTTGAGATGGTAAAACCGACTAAGGCATATTTCGGTGAGAAAGATTTCCAACAGATTGCAGTAATCCGGCGCATGGTTGAGCTTGAGGGTTTCAATCTTGAGATTGTTGACTGTCCGATATGCCGTGAACCGGACGGCCTGGCGATGAGTAGCCGTAATACCCGTCTTACGACAGAACAACGGGAGGTGGCTCCGGTCATACATAACGTTCTGGCAAAAAGTCTTGACTGGGCTAAAACGCACTCGCTTGACCAGACCAGGCGATATGTGGTTGATGAGATAAATTCGGCTCCTTATATGGAAGTGGAATATTATGAGATAGTCAATCCCCGGACCATGCAGCCATTGGCAGTATGGAGTGACGCACCGGATGGAGTAGCCGTTGGCTGTGTTACGGCATATTGCGGCAAGGTGCGACTGATTGACAATATAAAGTACATACTTTAATCGAGTGTGACCGGCCATGATGCAGGTTGAAGTTTTAAAATCGAAAATTCATCGGGTGAGCGTAACAGAGGCTCGCCTCGACTATATAGGTAGCATCACAATTGATGAAGACCTTATGGATGCCGCCAACATCATCCGTGGTGAGCATGTATATATCGTTGATAATAATAACGGAGAACGTTTTGAGACCTATGCGATTCCAGGAGAGCGAGGGTCTGGCGTTATTTGCCTCAACGGGGCGGCCGCCCGAAAAGTGCAACCAGGTGATGTGATAATAATAATGGCTTACGGTTCGCTTCCTATCGACGAGGCCCGCGATTTCAAACCTAATGTCATATTCCCTGACACGGCTACGAACCGGCTTGTGTGACAAAGTTTTTATAACCCCCGAAACATATCAACATGTTTGAGAATCTAAGCGAGAAACTTGAGCGTAGTTTTAAAATACTGAAAGGCCAGGGTAAGATTACCGAAATCAATGTGGCCGAAACCTTGAAAGATGTAAGGCGTGCACTTCTTGATGCCGACGTCAATTATAAGGTTGCAAAGACATTCACAGACACGGTAAAGGCCAAAGCACTTGGTCAGAATGTGATAAATGCCATCAAACCTCAGGAACTGATGGTGAAAATCGTGCACGATGAGCTTGCATCGCTCATGGGTGGCGATACCGCACAGGTTAACTTGTCGGGTAATCCCACAGTGATTCTTATGTCTGGGCTGCAGGGTTCCGGTAAAACGACGTTCTCCGGAAAACTTGCAAAAAAACTCAAGAGCGATAAAGGGAAACGTCCATTGCTTGTTGCATGTGACGTTTATCGCCCGGCGGCAATCGAACAGCTCAAAGTGCTTGCCGAGCAGATTAATGTTCCGGTTTATACTGAGGAAGGGAACAAAAATCCTGTTGAAATAGCCAAACATGCTATTGATTATGCCAAGCAGCACCATCTTGACTTGGTGATTGTCGACACTGCCGGCCGCCTGGCGGTTGACGAGCAGATGATGGATGAGATAGAAGCCATCAAAAAGGCTATCAAACCACAGGAAACACTGTTCGTGGTTGATTCAATGACGGGGCAGGATGCGGTTAATACGGCCAAGGAGTTCAATGACCGATTGGATTTTGACGGTGTTGTGCTGACAAAACTTGACGGTGACACACGTGGTGGCGCAGCTCTGTCGATTCGCACCGTGGTTACAAAACCTATCAAGTTTGTCGGAACCGGAGAAAAACTCGATGCAGTCGACCTGTTCCATCCATCCCGAATGGCAGACCGCATTCTGGGTATGGGAGACATCGTGTCGCTTGTGGAAAAGGCGCAACAGCAGTTCGATGAGAAAAAAGCCCGTGAACTTCAACGCAAAATCGCCAAAAATGAGTTCAATTTTAATGACTTCCTCGGTCAGATTCAGCAAATCAAGAAGATGGGTAATCTGAAAGAGTTGGCGTCGATGATTCCTGGCGTTGGAAAGGCTTTGAAAGATATTGAGATTGACGATAATGCGTTCAAAGGGATTGAGGCTATAATCAGTTCAATGACGGAGAAAGAACGGGTTAATCCTTCGATTATCAACGGAAGCCGTCGTAAACGTATTGCTGCCGGATCCGGGACGTCGCTTCAGGAGGTCAATAGGCTTCTGACCCAGTTTGAACAGACCCGGAAAGTAATGAAGGCTGCAACCTCGATGAAGAATCCGATGCAGATGATGCGTAATATGCGTCGCAGATAACCTTGACTGACTTATTCCTCTATAAAAATATACCGGTTGTGGCTTGCTATTGGCAAGTGCATCCTGAAAAATACCAGCACTATGGAACTGATTGACGGTAAGAAAGTGTCGGCAGATATCAAACGAGAGATTGCTGCTGAAGTTGAAAAAATTGTTGCCGCCGGTGGACGTCGTCCCCATCTTGCCGCCATCCTTGTGGGGCATGACGGAGGTAGTGAGACATATGTGGCCAATAAAGTTAAGTCTTGTGCTGAATGTGGGTTTGTTTCATCGCTTTTGCGTTTTGAAGATGATGTGACTGAGGCACGTTTGCTTGAGGAGATTCATAAATTGAATGAAAATCCTGAAGTTGATGGATTTATCGTGCAGCTTCCGCTTCCTAAGCATATATCCGAGCAAAGGCTCATTGAGGCGATTGATTATCGAAAAGATGTAGATGGCTTTCATCCGATTAACGTTGGGCGTATGTCGATTGGTCTGCCATGTTTCAGAAGTGCCACTCCCGCCGGGATAATGATGTTGTTGGAAAGATATGGCATTTCAACATCTGGCGCTAACTGTGTGGTTCTGGGGCGTAGCAATATAGTAGGGAAACCGGTGGCAAGTCTTTTGATGCAAAAAGGTTATCCCGGCAACTGCACTGTGACAGTGTGCCATCGCGACACCAGGAATCTTAAAGAAGTGTGTCGCAATGCCGATATTCTTATTGCCGCGATGGGTCGGCCAGAATCGGTGACTGCCGATATGGTTAAGGATGGCGCTACGGTGATTGATGTAGGTACGACACGCGTGCCTGACGCTTCGCGCAAAAGCGGATTCCGTTTGTGTGGGGATGTTAAATTTGACGAGGTCGCGCCAAAATGCGCATACATCACCCCGGTTCCGGGGGGAGTTGGGCCTATGACAATTGTGTCTTTGATGCAAAACACTTTACTTGCCGCCAAAAGGGAAATATATTCATAGGCTGTTTATTGCCGTAGGTGGCGGTTTTGTGTGATGCCATGTCGGAGACTATTCTGGCTATAATTATGAAGTTGACGCTTTCCATAGTGGGGAGCGGCGAGGCTACATTGTTGTTTGCCGGTGATGCCATGATGCATCAGGCTCAGATTGATGCTGCAGCCAGAATGGCGCAAGGGCGAGGTTATGACTATGCCGATTGTTTCACTCCGATAGAGAGTCTGATAAAAGACGCTGATTATGCGGTGGTGAATCTGGAAACTCCATTGGGTAACGGCAATTTTACAGGTTATCCCTGTTTCAATGCTCCGGTCAGTTATGCCTCTGCGTTGAAAGATGCCGGTTTTGATTTGTTCCTGACGGCCAATAACCATACACTTGACAGGCGTGATAAAGGGCTTAGATTCACAATAGAGGCTCTTGATAGCCTTGGGATTCCTCATATAGGGACGTATGTCGACCAGGAGGCACGGCAGAAAATGTTGCCGATGATTGTTGGCATAAATGGGTTTAAAGTGGCATTCCTGAATTATACTTATGGCACAAACGGCATTACAGCGCAAAGCGACGTTGTGATTGATTACATAGACAAAGATAAGATTTCAACGGATGTTGAAAGCGCAAGAAGGGCCGGGGCAGAGATTGTTGTGGCCGCTATGCACTGGGGGGATGAGTATGTGCTTAAGCCTGTAAAATCCCAAAAAATACTGGCGGACTTTATGGTTGGCGAAGGAGTTGATATAATCATAGGCGGACATCCTCATGTTGTGGAACCCTATGAAATCAAATGTCATCCGGTGACTGGCAATCCTGTTCCGGTGGTTTATTCGCTGGGTAATTTTATATCAAATATGAAGACGAGGGATACACGTGGCGGCGCATTGGCTGTTGTGAAACTGCAACGCGATAGTCTCGGAAGGGCATATGCCGGCGATGTGCGTTATGAGCTCGTGTTCACTGTTCCTCCGGCTGACGCCAAGAGTAATTTCATGGTATATCCAATCGATAGTGTACCTGCTCAATGGAGAGCGGCTGCCGGTGCGTTTAGAAATGCGTTGAATCTGAAACCATAGAATGAATACGGGAATAGGGCGGCGTTGGAGTTATGTCTATGGTTGCGGGTATTGGAGATTGTCTAAAAATCAGCAGACAATCTCATTGAAAAATTTTTAGACAATCTCTTAAATATTTGCTCAGTTTAGTTGGGGGTTAAGGGGGTGGTAGAGCCAATTACGGTATGGTTTGCCCATGGATTTGACGATATGATACCAGAATGAATCGCCATCGTCTTTTAGAAGTTCACTATTCGCCGGGCTTGGTGCCACAGCCCAGACGTGGTTATGGATTTCTTCATCGAGCTGGCCGTCGTCCCACCCGCTGTAACCTATGAAAAAACGAATGATTCCTTCGGTCGGGCGGTTGTGGTTGATATAATCCTTAACCGAATTGAAGTCACCTCCGATGAACAGGTCGTTAGTAAGCTGACGTGCGCCCGGGAGCTTCAATCCTAAGGAATGTATATAAAAGAGCCTGTCGCACGAGACGGGGCCTCCGCAATAGATTGGTATGTTGACATTGTTGTTTATGCCGTCAATGGCTTCGCCTAGGGTGTAGCCTGTGGGTTTATTCAATACGAGACCCATGGCTGATTTATCCGGAGCATATTCAATCAAAGAAATGACCGCGTGGTTGAAATGATCTTCGCGCAGGAAAGGCTCTGCCACAAGGAGCGCTCCAGGTTGGGGTTTCCTGGTAGGCATGTTGATTCGGAATAGAGAAGAATCAAGATTTGACAAATCCTTATCCATAAATGCTTATTGCTTAAATTACACAATTATAACTGCCGGCATCCGATGCGGCTTCCAAGGATTAT
>Ga0137298_10232_pt1 | contig 51704 bp, 53 predicted proteins | sample RamsorincwithD2O_2_FD_97182 | JGI IMG/M metagenome (GOLD analysis project Ga0137298, IMG submission 97182) | Mouse cecal microbial communities from Vienna, Austria - Glucosamine amended with D2O | ecosystem: Host-associated > Mammals > Digestive system > Large intestine > Cecum | place: Austria...
CGTCCTGTGGAGCCCACATAGGCAATTACTTGCCCTTGTGATACTTTTGCTCCTACTGCGGTATTTAATGAAACACAATGTCCATAAAGTGTTTCTATTCCGTTTCCATGACTAATTTTTACATAGTTTCCATAGCCACCGTTATAACCATATTTTGCAATGGTTACGGTTCCCGCTGCTGCCGCACGGATAGAGGTTCCTTTTGGTGCTGCAATATCAATTCCTTTATGTCCTCTTCCCCATCTTTGCCCAAAACGAGAGCTTACACTACCAGATACCGGTTTGATAAGTGAAATACCAAGAGATGTTTTCACTGGTGAGGTAGCTGGTTGAATGGTCTTTTTGGTACTCGTATTGGTTTTAGCTGTTTTCGTGGTTGTCGTTGTTTCTTTTGGTGGTGCTACCACTGCTTGATATAACGAACTAACAGAACTTTCAACAGATGCGTATTCAATTTTGTCGGTTCCATATTTTTCACGAATTCCAATGGTTTCTTTGTTTCCACTGTTTTTATCCTTTAATTGATTTACCACTTCTTCGGCTGCTTCTTCTGTTTCAACATAGGCTTTTTCTTCACCTTCGTCGGTTAAGGCAAAATAGCGGTAATAGGTAGTTCCTTTTGAAATTACTTGGTTGTAGATTTCTTCATCATTTGGAACCAATCCTTTTTTCAATAAACAAAGTTCATATTCTGGTAAATGGTCTACTTGCACAAATGCAATATTTCCGCCATCTCCATCGTTAATGTAATCGTTAATTCTTTTTTGTAATTCGCTTTTGTTTTCCGTGTATCCTAAAAATTGTCCATCTAAACTTACACTATAAGTTTGCTTGTAAAAAACAGAGGTAACTCCAATGATAAGAACGATTGCTACGACAAAAAGTACGATTAGTTTGATGGAGGATCGGAAAAAAATTAACCCCTTCTTTAATACTTTAATAATAAACAACTCCTATTCTTTTTATCTTCTTTTGCTTAATTATTTTATATTCTATCTTAGTTTATCATTAAAAATCAAAATTTGTGAATGTCTAAAATTTCTCTTTATTCCATTTCCGTAGGGTTATCCTCTTGTTTTCTCTCGTTTTCTTCCCTTTTTGAAAGAGGACAAAGTTTTTCACTTTATCCTCTTTTTCTCACTCTAATTCGTTTTTTACATTTTGAATTTCAGTAACAGTTGCTTGTGCTGCCGTGGTATAATATCCTTTGTTTTCTGCAATCTTAAATAATTCATATTGAAAACTTTCATCTCCATTTCGGATTTGTTGAAACGTTTGCCTTAACTGAATATTTTCCGCTTCTGCGATTGCTGTCTGATAGGCTGTAAGCGATGCTTTCACACTGGCTAATACATCATTTACCATTGTTTTTTCGTCCATGTTCTCCTCCTATGATTGATTTAGAAATGACATCAGTTTTTGTTTGGTGTTTAGCGACTCTTGTGCAGATTTTGTGAAAATCTGCTTAATTTGTGGATCAACTGCTTGTGAGGCATAGTGATTTAGTTTCTGGAATGATGTTTCATGTGTTTCAATTAAATGTCTTAGATTTTGTAATTCTACTTGGGTTAGTTTTGCCATTTTTTATCATCCTTTCTTTCGTTTTCTTTTAGTATGTTTCCATTTTTTCGTTTTATGCAAAAAAAGAAGAGGCATTAGATGTCTAATGTCTCTTCGTCTTCCTCTGCATTTAGGTTACCTTTTACCTTAACAAGTTTGTCTTCTTTGAATTGAAATTCAATTTCGGTATCATTTTCAAAAAATGCGGTAATGGTATTTTCTTCGGCTAGGTATTCAGTTTCGTTTTCAATGAGAAAACTTTCAATCATTTTTTTTGCATTGACACGGTAATGTTGAACAATGTGCATTGCGATTTGGAAAAATCTTTGGGCTGGTACTGGTTTGAATATATCTTCTGGTAAGTTTTTCACAAACATAAAAATCGATACTTCTCCGCTTCCATTGAAATAGCAAACTTGCTCTTCCGCTAGGGTGCAGAATATCATGGCTAGGTCATGTTCACTTAAATTAGGAGATAATTGGGCTCTTGGAAAATAGAATTCTGGTATGTCTTTTTCTTTCAAGAATTTTTTAATTTTTAACATCATACGAATTCCCGCATCCGGTATGACTTGCTCTTGTTCTGCTGTATACCATAGTGAGTCCCCTTTTGAGGTTGTCCCAATGTATTCGACTTCAAAAACACGCTCGTCAACTACTAGCACTCCTTGTGTTACATCCGTATCCCATCTACGATAATCGCCTAAATAGGAACGAAAACTTTCTTGGTTTGCAAATGCTTTTCCGATACAGATGGATAATAGGTCTTGATAAGAAATTCCTCGTTTAATTTTTTTTCGATTTTCTTCTTTCATTTGTACCACCTCTCTTATTTTTCAATAATTTCGAGTCCTGCAAATTTTGCCATTAAGCGTTTATGTCCTGCTTTTTCAAATTGGATATCTACTTTATAGTCGTCTCCTTCTTCTTCCAATCCGCTGATAACACCTTCTCCAAACTTTTTGTGGTAAACTCTTTGTCCTACTTCATATTCGTTAATGGATACTTCTTTTTGCTTTTGCAATGAATTCAAGAAACTTTCGGCTGTTCGGAATTGGAAACCGCTATTGACTGGTTGCTTTGGTCCAGCTGCTGCTACGGAAACGCTGCTATCCGTAATGGAATAGGTTCTTACTTTTTCGCCTTTTCCATATTCCCATTTGTAGCCTTTGTCTTCAAATTCGTCTTTGTTTCCGCTTTCTATTTCTTCGTAGCCTTCTAATAGTTCTTGTGGGATTTCGTTCACAAAACGAGAAATTGCATTGTAACTGGTGGAGCCAAAAATGGTTCTTCTTTTCGCACAAGTTAAATGTAAGAATTGTTTTGCTCTTGTAATTCCAACATAGAATAAACGTCTTTCTTCTTCTAATTCTTTTGGCTCCCCAATGGATTTATATCCTGGGAAAATACCTTCTTCCATTCCGACTAGGAATACGCAAGGGAATTCGAGTCCTTTTGCACTATGTAGGGTCATAAGGGTAACAGACTCTTCTTCCTCTTCTAGGTTATCGATATCACTAGATAGGGTAATTCCCTCTAGGAATTCGGATAGGGAGTTGTCTGCAAATTCTTCTTCAAATTCGATGGCTACCGTTAGAAATTCTTCCAAGTTTTCAATTCGGTTTTCCGCTTCTTTGGTATCTTCTAATTCCAATGCTTTGGTGTAACCTGTTTTGGCTAAGGTTTCTTTCATTAAATCAGAAATCAGGGAGTCTTTTGCCATTTCTCTTAGTTCGTCAATGACCGCTACAAATTCGCTTGCTGCTGCTGTGATACGGTTTAGTCCATATTGTTCGGTTTGGCGTAGGACTTCATACATAGAGATACCAGATTTTTCTGCAATTTCTTGGATGTTTTCGATACTGGTTTTTCCGATTCCTCGTTTTGGTTCATTGATAATTCTTTTTAAGGATAGGTTATCTGCTGGATTGGAAATCAAACGTAAGTAGGCTATCATATCTTTGATTTCTTTTCGCTCATAGAATTTTAATCCACCAATAATTTTATATGGAATATTTTCTCTTCTTAAGATATCTTCGATTGCTCTAGATTGCGAGTTCATACGATATAAGATGGCAAAGTCAGATAGTTTTAAGTATTCTTGTGTTTTTAGGTGGTTAATTTGTTCTACGATATACGTTGCTTCGCCGTATTCGTCGTCGCCACAATAGATTTGTGGTAACATTCCTTCTTCATTTTCCGTCCATAAACTCTTCTTGTATTTTTCTTCATTGTGTTTAATAACTGCGTTTGCTGCTTTTAGAATATTGCCTGTACAACGGTAGTTTTGCTCTAATTTAATAATAGCGGTTCCTGGAAAATCTTTTTCAAAGTTTAAGATATTGCTAATATCTGCTCCACGGAAGGAGTAAATTCCTTGGTCATTATCTCCTACAACGGTAATGTTTCCATAGCGTGAGGCTAAAATGGATACAAGCATAAATTGTGCTTTATTGGTATCCTGGTACTCGTCAACTAAAACATAATTAAATTTGGCGGAATAGTATTCTAGTACGTCTGGGTTTTCCATTAGAATTTTGATGGTATCATTGATAATATCGTCAAAGTCGATGGCATTATTTTCACGAAGGCGTTTTTGGTAGAGTTCATAGACTTGTCCAATGACTTCTTTACGATAATCTCCAGCATATTTGGCTTGGTATGCTTTTGGCTCTAGCATTTCATTTTTTCCATTGCTGATTTCGGCTTGTACAGAGCGTTCCGTGAATAGTTTATCGTCAATTTTTAGTTCTTTTAGACATTCTTTGATTAAGGCTTTTTGGTCTGTCGTGTCAAAAATAACAAAAGAGGACTCAAAGCCAATGCGGTCAATATATCTTCGTAAAATGCGTACGCAAATGGAGTGGAATGTTCCAATCCACATATCTTTTGCAACATCTCCAACTAGTTTTTCAACTCTTTCTTTCATTTCGTTTGCTGCTTTATTGGTAAAGGTAATCGCCAATATGTTCCATGGCTTGATGTGTTTTTCGCTCATTAAATAGGCAATTTTATGTGTTAGCACTTTGGTCTTTCCGCTTCCTGCTCCTGCAATGACAAGGCATGGACCTTCTGTTTGTAGTACTGCCTCTTTTTGTTTTTCATTTAACCCTTCAATTAACTCTTGCATGTTTGTTCCTTTCTTTGTCCTCAAATCTGCTTCGATTATATACCAGGATTTTTTCCGGGTCAACTATTTTTTGCAAATATATGTTTGTCATCTTGTAAGCCTTTTGATTATTTCCGTAACACATTTTTCGATTTCAATACAACAATTTTCATAGGTTTCTAGGCTATATCCCCACGGGTCTGCTATGTTTAAGTCTTGTGTTTCATAAGCATATTCTTTCATGGTCTTGATTACATCTTTTTTCTCTGGATAAAGGGATTGCATTTTTCTTTTGTGAGTTTGTGTTGCACATAAGATAAGGTCGCTCCCTTTGATGTCTGTATCTTGATGGTTGGTTGCGTGGTGTTTTTTTGCCTCGGATATTCCACGTTTTTGTAATACCATTATGGTATTTTGGGTTGCTTCTTCTCCCGTGTAAGCCTGCGTTCCGCAAGACTCCACGGCAATTTCTTTTCCCATTTCTTTTATTTTTTGTTTGGCTAAATATTCTGCCATCGCACTTCTACAAATATTACCTGTGCATACAAACATGATTTTCATTTCATTTTCTCCTTAGATGGTTGTTGCGAGAATTCCTAATACAAACCCTAGAATATTGCAGAAAGTTGGTAGTTTTCCCGTATGGATTTTGTTATATTCTGGACTTAATTCTCCTGATACAATATATAACATAGCACCACCTGCAAAAGCAAGGCACATAGCAATAATTTGCTGTGATATTTTCCCAATGATGGCTCCTAAAAAGGCTCCAAACCCAGTAGCAATACCGGATAAAAACACATAGAGCAAAATTTTTCCCGGCTTCATTCCCCCGTTTTTCATCGGGATTGCCATAGAAATTCCTTCTGGGATATCATGGAGAGCAATCGCAATGGCAAGCGATAGTCCTAATTTGAAAGAAGCGTCAAAACCAGAACCGATTGCTAGACCTTCTGGAATATTGTGCAAGGCAAGCCCAATACTTACAATAATTCCTGTTTTCAAGAGCGCAAATTTTCCGTGTTTGCATTGTGTTTTCTTTCTTTTTGAATTTTTTATCGACTAGAATATCGCAAATTGCCATCCCCACAATTCCAGCGAGAATTCCTAGTAAAACAGAGGAAATACCTGCAATTTCCATTGCTTCTGGAATTAAGTCAAAACAAGCAACTGCTGTCATAAGACCAGAAGCAAGTGCTAGGATGGAACTCAGAAATCGTTTGCTTGTATTTTTGAAGCAAATTCCAATGATACCTCCAAGCATGGTTCCAAAGGTTCCAAAAAATAGTCCTGTGATGGTTGTTTTAAGCAGTTCCATAATCCACTTCCTTTTCTTCTTTTAGTGTATGGAACTCTCTTCTTTTTTATGATAAATCAAAAAAGAAACGCTTTCTTTTCCTGCGTTTCTTTCCTTTTTTATTCTTCTCCTTTTAGTCTTTCTGCTCGGTCTGCTGCAATTAGATTATCTATCATTGCGTCCAAGTTTCCATTCAAGAAATCTTCCATTTGGAAAATGCTCATTCCAATTCGGTGGTCGGTAATTCTTCCTTGTGGGTAGTTATAAGTTCGGATTTTTTCGCTACGGTCCCCACTTCCAACTTGGCTTTTTCTTTCATTAGCAAGTTTTGCGTCTTGCTCTTGTTTTTCTTTTTCGTAAATTCTAGATTTCAAAAGTCGCATTGCATATTCACGGTTTTGCAATTGGGATCTTTCGGTCTGACATTCTGCTACAATTCCAGTTGGCTCATGAATTAGACGAACAGCGGATGATGTTTTATTAACGTGTTGTCCTCCTGCACCAGATGCACGATATACTTCCATACGAATATCGGATGGGTTCAATTGAATTTGTACATCTTCTACTTCTGGTAGAACTGCTACCGTTGCAGTTGATGTATGAATTCGTCCACTTGCTTCTGTATCTGGTACTCTTTGTACACGATGTACTCCACTTTCAAATTTTAATCTGCTGTAAGCTCCTTTTCCTGTTATCATAAAGGAAACCTCTTTGAAACCACCTAATTCTGTTTCGTTTTCATTCAAAACCTCTAACTTCCAGTGCTTTCTTTCTGCATACATCGAATACATACGAAACAACGTTCCAGCAAATAGGGCTGCTTCTTCTCCACCAGCACCGCCACGGATTTCACAAATAACGTTTTTGTCATCATCTGGGTCTTTTGGAATTAACAAGATTTTAAGTTCTTCTTCAATCTGTGGTAATTTGTCTTTTGCTTCTAACATTTCCATTTCTGCTAGTTCACGCATTTCTTTATCTGCATCATTCATCATTGCTTTAGCTTCTTCAAAATCATTTTGTACTTTTTTATATTCACGATATTTTAGTACAATCGGTTCTAACTCAGCATGTTCTTTAATATATTCTCTCCATTCATTTTGTCTACTAATAATCTCTGGGTCACTTACTTTTACTGTTAATTCTTCATAACGCTTTTCAACATCTTCTAATTTTTGAAACATACAATTTTCTCTCCTTTTTTGAACATTCCTATTATACCTTATTTTTAGCACCATTTCAATAGTTTGATATGAAAGGATATCGATTTATCTTTTTATTTCCTTCTATATATAATAATGTATTGATTCAATATAAAATAATCTTATTTCATATTTTTTATTTTATCTATCAAAAATATTGCTAAAATAAATTGTGATTTATTTTTTATTTATATGAAAAATATTTTTATTGTTTTATTTTTAATCGTTAAAATTATTTTATTATAATTTATCACAATAAAATAATTGATTTAATTTTTATTATTGATTAAAAAATATTAAATTAAATTATTTATTTTAATTTAATGTTTATTAAATTTATTTTTTGAAATATGTTCTTTATTATTTTTTCATTTAATTCTTTTATTTTTTATATTTGCTAAAAATATTTCTCATTTTTCGTTCGCATTTTATTTTTAATTTTTCTTTTTTGAACCTTGGCAAAATGATTGTTACTTTTTTCGAGTTTCAAATGATTTTTCGTCTATTTTTTTGCGATTATTTTTTCTGTTTTTGGTTTTACTTTTTGGTTGTTTTGAAAAATGGAGTTTCATTTTTGGATTTTGCCTTTGTTTCATTTTTTGGATGCGTTTTTGTAATTTATTTCCTGAAAAAGGAAATAAATTACATTTTGTATTTTGGCTTCTTGTAAATTTCAAGATTGTCAAAAAGTTTACGTTTTCGTTTTGTCTCTTTTTATCTTCTGCTTTTCACCAAAACCCCATTTAATTTAGCAATTCATCTACTTCTTCTAATTTTGTGACATTTTTTAGTTATATTGACAATTTCATGTCGTTTTTTGTCATTTAGCATCACTTCTTTTTGGGCTGTTTTTTCCACTACTCGTTTTTGTTTTTACTAGGGACTACTAGCATTTTATGTTTTTTTGAGTTCTCCTTTCTTTTCTTCCCCTCCTTTATTTTTATTCATATTATCATTGTGAACTTTTTTCTGAGTTTCCCACAGGTTTCACGTATGCCTGTGCATCTTTCTTCTGCTTTTCATTCATTTCTTGTCTTTTTGCTCTGTTTCTCTCTCACTTTCCTTTTTACTGTTCCACTTATTTTCTCTTCGTTTTCTACGAAATCCCTTCTGGTATGCTTATTTCCAATCCTCCTCTTCTTGCTTATCTTCATATTTCCTTTTTCTTCCTTTTTTGTGTCGCTGTTTTTTCCAGTAGAAATTTAAGTCGTTCGTTTCTCTTTTCTGAACGATTGGATTGAGTAAACTCTCAAAATATTTTGGCATATTTGTATCTCTTCTTATCTTGATTTGCCTTTTTGTTTGTGTTTTTTCGTATTTCTGCCAAAAGTTGATTTTTGTATCTTTTCTTAGGCTTTCAATGGATATCTGTTCTACTTTTTGCCCAATCTTGTTTCTCACTGCTGTTTTTCGTCCTCTTCTTTATTTTTCGTATGTTTGTTCGCTTTTGTCTTTTAAGTTTTCTGCTTTTCGACCTCTTTGTCTTTCTCAAAATGGCATTTTTCATCCCGTTTTTGTTCTTTTTTTCCAGTTCATTTTTTTGCATTACTTTTGAACTCAATTTTATCTGATCCGACGAAATTACTTTTTTCTTTTCTCGGCACTGTTTTTCCTCTTTCACTTTTTCGGACCACTTTTTCTTGCCAAAAGATAAAAAAGTGCTTCCAAAAAGTTTGCAAAATGTCAAATTCATTTTTTGTGTTTGATTTATACACAAGCTCTCATTTTATTTTTTTGTATTTGCTTTCTCTTTTCTTTTTTTGTTTCAATTTGCCTCTTTTTTCTTGTTCATTTTTTCTGATTTTCCCTTTTTTATTGTTTTTGTCTTTTTTATTATTTTGATTTATGTTTTTTTATTCCTTTTTCTCTTTTCTTTTTTGAATTATTTATTTTTTATTCAAATTATTTTTATGAAACCTGCTATTTTAATTTTTATTTAATACAATTTATTTTTTTATTTCTTTTATTCTGTATTTATTTTTAATTAAATTATATTTATTTACGATTTAATTCTTTTTATTGCATTATTTTAATCTTTTATTTACTATATTTATCTTTGTATTTTTTCTTTTTATTTCTTTTATTGATTATATTTCTCTGTATTCTTTTTATTTTTTCCTTTTTTCAAATTGTTTCTTTCTTTTATTCTTTGTTTATTTTTTGTTTTCCACTCTTTTTTGATACGAAAAAGTGCTTATTTCTTTTTTTCCACAGCCCCTAAAACCCTATTTTCCATCTTCCACACACGAAAAAAGACGGTGTGGATAACCGTCCCATTTCAGTATTTATGCTAGTTCCGTGAGTTTATATGGAATTTGTAATTCTTCTAAGATTTCTTTTTCTCTTGTAGAGCATGTAAGTAGGATAACTTGATAATTTTTTAATTCTATCCCTAAAAATGCTAACATATTTTTTAATCTTTCTTGGTCAAAATACGCAAAACTTTCATCTAATATAATTGGCATTTTCTCTGAAGATAATTGATTTATCATGGATAGTCTTAATGCTAAATACATTTGGTCTATGGTTCCAATACTTAATCTTTCGATTGGAATATATTGTCCTTTTTCATCTTCTATTCGAATTTTATTTTCAGCATCAATTACGATTTTTTGGTATTTACCACCTGATATTTTACTCATATTTTTGGATAGGTTTTCGGTTAATTGTGGCGTGATATTCTTTTGCATTTGGCTATATGCTTTCTCCATCCATGCCTTTGCTTGGTTAATTGCCCTCGTCTTCTCTTGTAATTCTTTTTTCTCTTCTTGTAGGCTACTATATGTTTCTTCTTTTTGTGGTAGTAATTCCAATTCCTCTTGGATATGGTCTAATTGATAGGTAAAGGAACTATATTTTACTTTATCATTGTTTAATTCCTCTGTTGTTTTATTATTCTGGTATTGGTTATTTTCCTTTTCAAAAAGTCCAAAGATTTCTGGTCGACTATAGATATTCTTATATTCATTTGAAATGTTTTCAATCTCTTGGTCCAATGCTGCATCCATTCTTTTTTCTGCTTCTTGTATCTCTTTTTCTAGTATTGTATCATTTTGCTCTAAATATTCTAATTTATTTTCTAATTTTTCAATTTCATTTTTCTGTTCTTTTTCTTTTATATTATTTTCGATTTTTATTTTTTTATTTTTTTGAATAATTAAAAATATTCCAATTAAATTAAATAATAATACTATTCCAGAAATTATTTTAATTAAATTATTTTCGAAAATAATAATTGCAAAAAATAAAATAATTAAAATAATAAATAAAATAATTAAATTATTTTTATTTTCTTCTTTATAATTTATTTTATTTTTATTTTTTTCTGTTATTTCATTTTTTATTTTTTCAATATTATCATTTAATTCTTTTTTCTCATTTCTTTTATTTTTTAATTTTTCTTTTTCGATTTCGTTTTCTTTTAGTTTTGTTTCGATTTTTTTAATCACTTGTAATCGATTTTCTTTTTCTTCAATTTGATTTTTAATTTCTTGTTTCTCTTGTTCTAAATTATCTTTTCTGGCAAATGTCATTTTTAATTCTTGGATTTGTTTTTCTAATTCGGCTAATTTTCGATTAACTAAATTGATAGGCCTTTCTAATGTTCGTTCTGTTCCGATTTCTTCTAATTGTTTTTTATTTAATTTTTCTACTATCTTTTGATAGGATAAGTTATCATTTCCGGTTCCTGCTAAATTCGCTAATTTTTGAATTAAGAACGATTGCTCTTGTTCGTTTAATCTAGTTTCTCCTTGCATGGATACAATCGTTTTCAAAAACATTTCTTCTTCTAAATTCGTTTGTTCCACAAAGAAATGGCTACCTTCTTTTTTATCCATGGTATATTGATTGGTAATATCCTCTAATCTTTCATTATATAACTGTGGTGCTTTTTTCTTGAAATCTCGATAGATTTGGTATTCTGCTCCATTGTCTAATTGGTACGTTAGTTTTCCAGAAAATTCGTCTGTATGCCATGGTTTATATCGGTCATAATCTGAAATATCTCTTCCGTTTTTGGTTCGATTTATCCCATAAAAACTACTTTTGATAAAATTTAATAAGGTGGATTTTCCACTTTCATTCTGCCCATAGATAAGATTGATATGGTCGCCTAATTCAATTTCCTTTTGCTCTAATGTACCATAAGCATTTACTTTTATATTCTTTATTTTCATTCTTTCTTCTCCATTTTTATTCCAATACTTCTAATCCAATTTCTAAGGCTTTTTCAATTTCTTCTTGGGTAAGTTCTCCTGTTGCCATGGCTTGATATGCTTCTTTGATAAAAAGTCCTTTTAAGGTAAATGTATTGATTTCTTTTTCAAAGTCAACTTGTAATTTGGTTTCGTCTTTTATTTTTAATATCTTTTCTTGGTTGCAATTTTTTCGGAGTTTGCTTATATCAATTTCAAAATTTCTTCTTCCTGTTAAGATAATTTTTTTGTAATTTGGATTTGCTGGTAAATCGTTTAGCATTTCAATCAGTTCTTCGATTGTGTTCGTCCCACTAACATCTAATTGAATTTCTTGAAATTCTTTTTCGTCTACTGGTACAAATTCGTAAGATAATTTTGTTTTTCCGTCTACTTTTTCGAGTGAGCCAACAATCATACCATGTGCTCCTAATTCATCAAACCCAAGTGACAGCAAAGAGCCTGGATAAACAATGCCATCTTCTTTTGCTTCTGCATAATTGCTTTTATGGATATGTCCTAATGCAACATAATCAAACCCTTTTTCTTGCAAAGTTTTTCGTAGAATTGGATTGTATTCTTGCTCTCCTTTTTTGCTTCCATCTAAGTTTGCGTGCATTAACAAAACATTGATTTTATCTTTATTTCGGATGTTCAGATTTTCAATTTCTCGACTATTATCATAAAAGTTTCCAAACCCAAATGTATATAAATCAAAGTCTGGTTCTTCAAAATAGCTCACTCCCGGCTTTACAATAACAACATTATGGTACCATGGATAAGTTTCATAATAGGAATTTTTGATATATGGGTCATGGTTACCTGGTGCGATAAATACCTTTGTTTCTGGGATTTCTTGAAACCATGTATTGATATTTTGAATGGTGGACTCTCTTACGGTTTCATTTTCATATAAATCTCCTGCAATCCACAAGTATGGTATTTTATTATCTCGCACATATTCAATTACTTTACGAAACGCTTTTCTTTGGTCTAATCTTCTTTCTTCTCCTGCTTGTGCTAGACTATCTAGTGTGGTAAAAGATTGATCAAAATGGATATCTGCAATATGAACAAATTTCATTTACTTCCCTTCTTTCTGTTTCTTTTATACCATAAATTGGATAGTCCGTCAATGAATTTTAGAACATTTGTTTTTTATCGTGCAAAAAAAAGATAGCGTTTGCTATCTTTTTAATCTTCATCAATTGGTCCAAATAGTTCATCGAATTTTGCTTCAATTTCTTTTTGTAGGTCATATTCTGTATCCGATGTTTGTGGTAGAACAGGAGCCTCTTCTTCTAGGGATAGTGGGCTTGGCTCTGGTTTTACTTCTGGTGCTGGCTGTGATGTTTCTGGCATTTCGTCCAAGTTTACTTTTAATTTACTCATATCCACTTTTACTGGTTCTGGTGTTGGTGGTGTTTTTGGCTCTGCTGTCTTTTCTAATTCGTCTTCAAATAGGTCGTCTAAGGACTCTACTTTTAAGTCTTTGGCTGGCTCTTGTTTTCCTGGTACATATGGGTTGTATGGATTAAATTTTCTCCATTCGCCTCTTTCACCTGCGTCAAAGTCATTATGGTTCATGGTATAGGATTGCAATTTTCTTGCGATTGGTTCTCTAAAGTAATAATATTTTTTGGCTTTAACTGGTTTAATTCCTTTTTCATAGATAATACATAAGTCATTATCCATTCGCCTTAATTCGTCCGGTGTCATAAGTGCTCTTGCCATAATTTGGTCAGACTCGTTATATCCTTGACGATGGTGTTCTTTATCTCGACTAATGGATGTACTATCTCTGGTAATGGTTTTTTCTCCTAATGCTTTGGAGAAATATTCCACAGTTTTGAACGAGTTACTTCCTAAGAATACGTGTGTATCGCAGTTACCCATAATGGTTTCATAGGATTTTTCATAAACTGCTTCTAATTGGTCTAAGTTTTGTAAAATAACACTAAAGGAAATTCCTCTACTTCTACTGGTAGATATTTTTTTATCAAAGTCTGGTATTTTACCAATGTTGGCAAACTCGTCTAAGATAAAGTAAGTTGGTACTTTTAATCTTCCCCCATTTTCGTCTGCAAAATTATATAATTGTTGGATCATTTGTGAGAAGAATATGGTAAGTAAGAAATCGTAGGCTGTATGGGTATCGGATGAAATAACATAGACTGCTGTTTTCTTGGAACCGATATCTTCAAAGTTTATGGTATCGGTTGAAGTTACTTCTGCGATTTCCTTTGAGTCAAATTTTCCTAATTTTGATTGCAAAGAACTTAGGATAGAACCATATGTTTTTTCTGGTGCAATCTCGATTGATTTATAATACATTCTAGCTGGATGCTCTGGTGGCAAGCGGTTTATCATTTCGGTTAATAGGTTACTTCCACCTTTGTTGTTGGCTGCTCTTACAAGTTCTGAACAGCTGGCTAGGTTTTGTTCTTCTTCTGGTCTTACGGCTACTAGGTAATAAATCAGTGCTTTTAATAACATTTCTGCCATATCGTCCCAATACGGGTCAGACGATGAGTCTGTTTTTTGTCCTTTTACAATGGTGTTGGCAATAACGTCAACATCAATTTCACTGGAAATGTGCATTAACGGGTTATAGCCGTCACTGTTGGCTGGATTAACTAAGTTTAATACTTTAATGTCATATCCATTTTGTCTTAGGTATCCTGCTGTTTTATCATAGAGTTCTCCTTTTGGGTCTGTGAATACATAGGAGCCTAACATCTGTGCTGCATTCGGAATAGAGTAAGATGCCGATTTACCAGATCCAGAACCTCCGACTACTAAAACATTGACATTTCCGATTTTATCCACTGGTAAGTAATTATTTTGTGCTAGGATAATACCATTTTTCTTGCTTAAAATTCGGTATTGTTCTCCTCCTTCACACCAATCACTCGAACCATGTTCAATATTTTCAAATCCACTTTTTGGTTTCATTTTGACAACACTAATGACAGTTGAGATGGCAAGTGCAATAGTATAAATTCCTAACCATTGTGCAAACGTTCCAAAATTTTCTGGTTTGAAAGCATCTCCTACGCTATTGAATTTGGAAACCCTGGTTGGGAAATCGCCAAAAAATTCTGTCAAATTAAAAGTCCCTGTTTCATTCGTACATGCTACAACAGAGACTGACAAAGGCGCAACAAGTATTATGGTTCCTAAAATCCATAATACTGTTACGACAATAAATATTGCTTTATAATCTTTGAATAATTTCATTTGGGTTCACCTACTCTTTTGTTCTATTTCTCCACTTCTTCTTGTGCCTTTACAAGTGCTTCATATTTTGCACGGATGGCTGCGTGTTGTTCTGGTGTTACTTGTTTCTCGTCTACGACTAAAACTTGGTCTGTAGCTGGAATATATAATGCAGAAATTCCATCTTCCTTTTCGGTTAATTTCACAATTTGTACATTTCCTACTTTAATTTCGATTGCGGTCTCTGGGTTTTGTGCTAATTCCACTAAGGCTCCTGTTTCAAAGTCGGTTCCTTCTGGTACTTGGATTGGCTCTTTTTCCTCCCCTTTTACCACAACACCACCTGTGATTTGTTTCTTCTTTGAATCTCCAGTTGTTTGATTCATCTCTTTTCCTCCTTTTAATCATCCTTCATATCTCGCACTTCAAAGGCGAAATATGACTTGTATGGCTTTAGTTTGCATTTTCCTTTTACTTCATTGGTTGCTTTATCTAAGTAAAGAACTGGTTTTAGTTCTTCGGTTGTTTCTGGGTCGATAATGGATATTGGTCTTTGTAAATTTGGTGTATAACGGAATTCTTTGTACTCGGTTTCTTCCTCGGAATAAAGTGTGTTGAATTTGATTGGCATGGGTTTTTTGGAGATTCTTACTTTGTCTCCATCTAAAACTCCCATATTAACGACAACCTTTTCTTTTCCAAAAGATAAAAAGACAAGTTGTTCTCCCTCTTCCTTTGGGCTATCGATAAAAAAGGTTTTCTTTTTTAAGTCTCCTTTTAATTCTTCTGAGTAGAGCAATCTTTCGATTGTGTATTTTGGCATGTTGACTGCTACTGTTTGGTCTTCTTTGTTAATTCGATAGATTACTGTACTTACTTCTTGAGGATCTGTTATGCTAAAATGTTTTCCATTTACTATTTCCATTTTTTACACCTTTCCTTCTATGTATGATAAACATAGTTCTTCTTTTGTAGAAACCTCTACTGTTTATTATACCTATTTTTTTCAATTCTGTCAATAATTATGTCAATTTATCTCTAGAATGGCATCTCTTGGATGGTAAGTATCCATTTTTTGAAGTGCTTCATATAACTTCTTTTCTTCCTTTTTCATACGTTTTGGCAATACAATGCAAATTTCGATATATAAATTTCCTCTCTTTCCTTTGCCATCTTTATATCCCATTTCTTCTACACAAATCGCTTCTCCGCTCGAAGTACATGGTGGTACGATAATATTGACATCTTCTCCTAATAGATTCATTTGGACTTTGGTTCCAAGAGCCGCTTCCCATGGTGTTATTTTTAGGCTTGTGGATAGGTCATATCCAATTAGTTTTAGTCCAGACTTTTGGTCCATTTTTACTTTGATGAGCAAGTCTCCATTTTTGCCTCCGTTTTGTCCATTTTTGCCAAGTCCAATTAAACGGATTTTTTCATTTTCTAGGATTCCAGCTGGAATTTTGACATCAATTTGCTTCATTTTGCCATCTACTGCTCGTAACGAGATTTTTTTGTTGGCTCCGTAGTATGCTTCTTCAATGCTAATTTCAATGTCCGTTTCGATATTTTCGCCTTTAACTTTTACTTTGGCTTGTTTTGCTTTTTGTTTTTTCTCTTTTTGAACTAAACTATCTCCTAGTAGAATTCCTAAAAAGTCCTTCCAGAAAGAACCGGTACTTTCTACTTTTTGTTTCTTTTTGGCTTTTTTCTTTTTGATTTTACTATTCCAACTACGGTCATATTTTCTTTTGGTTGCTGGATTGGATAAAATTTTATAGGCTTCGTTAATGTCTTTGAAGCGCTCTTCACTCATTCCAGAAGTTTGATTGACATCTGGGTGATATTTTTTTGCTTGATCACGATAAGCTACTTTAATTTGGTCTATGGTTACTTTATTGGTTTCTAATCCTAATATTTTATAATAATCTTTGAAAATCATTTCAACATCCTCCGCCTTGGCGTTTTTTCTTCGGTTGCATTATACCATATTATTTTGGTTTTGGAAATATGCCGAGTGCAAAAAGAAAAAAAGAATTACAATTCAACTCTTTTTCCGTTTTTATTATATGAAGTTTGTTATTCCATAAGCGATAAATGGGCTTGCATAAATGGCTAGATAAATGAGTGTTATCCATGGTTGGTAGTCCACATAGAATTCTTTGAACGTTAAAGACCATGGATGTTTGATGGGTACCCGACCAATTAAATCAAATCTAATAGTAATCGTTCTCCAAATAAGTGATGAAACCATTGTGATAAATGCAAGCAAAGATTGGAACTATTATATAATGAGTGCCATAGTTTTGTTTTTTCGCATCCCTCTCCCCCTTCCACTACTTTCCTTCATGTGCAATAATATTTTTATGTTAATGTTAGAGTTCTTATTTATCAATATTATTTTGTGTTTTCAGTTTTCTCCTTTGGTAAAGAATACTTACAATTAGAAAAGAGATTATTTGTGCAATTAAAATTCTTCCAATTTGCCATTCATCTGCACCAGTATTCGTAATTACATGAAGCAGATTCGTAGCAATCACATTATTTAGTAAGTGGTCTCCTATTCCCATCCATAGACTACCTGTTATTTGATATAGCATCCCCCATTTTATACTCATAATTCCTGCAAGTAGGATGTATCCTAATATCATAATAATTAACGAAATAAAATTTATTTCCCCATTGATAAATAATCTTAATGGCATTACAAAATGCCATAGTCCAAATAATAAAGCAACGATTAAATTTGATTTCCAAAAACTATTTTTATTTTTTATGATTTTTAGAAAAAATCCTCTAAATAATCCTTCTTCCATAATGACATTAACAATATTTAATAGGATACACAAAATAAAAAATATCATTTCTGTATGCTTGACTTCATTTCCAATCAAGGAAAATCCATTTGCAAAAAATCCAAAACTAGGATTTTTTGCATTTGCATAAAGTATGCTATATTCTATCCAATAAGAAATTCCAAAACAAGTTCCTTCTAATAATAATCCATCAATTACATATCGAAGAAATTTGTTCTTTTCAAAACCAATGTCCTTAAACTGATATTTCATTATTTTTAACACACACACTAATATTCCAATACCCAATAATTTATGAATAAAATTTTCTGCTAGAAAAGTGCTATCTGTTTTTATCATAAAGTATTCTACTATTCTTATTACCAAACATATTATAAATACAATTAAAGAATATAAAATAGGTTTATTTCGTATCTGTTCTTTTAATTCTTCTTTCATTTCTTGCCTCTATCTCGACATAAAATTATTATATGGTTTACTTCATTTTTCCATCGCAAGTGCAATGAGTTGATCTAATAAATCGCAATAGGCAATTCCACAATGCTCCCATAATTTAGGATACATACTAATTCCGGGTAAATCCTGGCATGGTGTTAATTTCATTTAGGATTACTTTGCCTGTTTTTTTCTCGACAAAAAAGTCGACACGTGAAAGACCACTTCCGTCTACTGCTCGAAATGCTTTCGTGGCATATTCTTGAATTTCTTTTGCAGTTTTTTCTGGCAAGTCTGCTGGTATCATGGTACGAGATTGTGCATTTTTGTATTTTGCGTCAAAGGTATAAAATTCTTCTGCTGGTAAAATTTCTCCCACGCAGGAGGCTTTTGCTTCTCCATTGCCAAGTACCGCACATTCAACTTCTCTTCCCTCAATATTTTGTTCCACTAAAATTTTCGTATCATATTGTGCTGCATAGTCAATAAATTGGATTAGTTCCTCGCTATTATGTGCTTTTTTGATTCCTACCGATGAACCAGAATTGGCTGGCTTAATAAAGACTGGATAGCCTAATTTTTTGGTTACTTTTTCTTGCATCTGTTTACTATTTACTAGTTCTTCGGTAAAGTCTTCGCCTACGGAGTAGTAGTTTCCGCTTCTTTTTCGGAAATATAGATAGGGTGCTTGTGGAATGTTTGCTTTTTCAAAAATAACCTTTGCATAGGCTTTATCCATGCAAACATTGGATGCAAATACATGACAACCTACGTATGGCTTTTTTAGCATTTCCAACATTCCTTGTATGGTTCCGTCTTCTCCATAAAGTCCGTGAAGAACTGGGAAAATGACATCTACTTGTTTTAAGACGTCAAATACATTTTCGATTTTTTGAATTTCTGTAATTTCTTCCTCGATTGGTAAAACCGTAATCTCGCAAACTGGCTTGGTGTAGTAATACCACTCTCCTTCTTTGGATACATAGATTGGAATAACTTCATATTTTTCTTTTTTTAGCTTTTGTAAAACTGATGTGCCAGATACAACTGACACAGAATGTTCCGTTGACATTCCCCCAAAGAGGACTGCTACTTTTATTTTGCTCAAACGCTTTTCCTCCTTATAAACTTTGCAAATATTCAATCAATTGATTGGCAATTTCGTCAAATTTCATACTATTCGATGCTTTGATTAAGATACAACTGTCTGGTTTCATTACTTTTTTGGCTTCTTCGATTGCTTCTTCATTGGTTTGGCAGTGAATATTTTGTGCACTTTTAGCCTCTTCGTTAATATATTGTGAGAAAAAGCCAACGGTAATCACAATGTCTGTATGGGCTAGTTCCGCTTCTTGCCCTACTTTGCGGTGTAAATCTTCTGAGTATTCTCCTAAGTTTAACATATCCCCTAAAATTGCAATTTTGGTGCCTTTATGGGTAGAGCCTAGGTAGTGGATGGCTGCTTTCATCGAGTCATAATTTGCATTATAGCAGTCATTGATAATGGTGTATCTTCCAATGGTTTGAATATCCATTCTACGTTTGGTAAGTTCGACCTTTTGAATTCCTGCTTGAATTTGCTCTTTTTTCTCTTGTAACACTTCTGCTACGCAAGTTGCACACAAACTATTGTATACAAAATGTTCTCCTGCTACTGGGACTTGAATGGTAAATTCCTCTTCTTTGGTCTTTGCTGTGAAAGTACTTCCATCTTCTGCTAATGTAATATCTTTTGCCATGATATCGCTTTTGTTCTGAATTCCGTAGGTGATGATGGTTTGTGGGTAAGTATTTTTCTTTTCTTCATACCAATTATGTAATAGTTCATTATCATTGTTGATTACAATCGTCCCTTCTTCACTTAGACCTTCTAAAATCTCTAGTTTTGCATTAAAGATTGCTTCTTGTGAGCCAAGTTGACCAATATGGGATGTTCCAACATTGGTAATAACAGCAATTGTTGGTTTCGCAATATTGGTTAGGTTACGGATTTCTCCTGCATGGTCCATTCCCATTTCAACAACTAATAGTTCTTCTTCTTTTAGTCGTAAGATGGTCATTGGAACACCAATATGGTTGTTCAAATTTCCTTCCGTTTTTAGTACCTGATATTTTTCGGCAAGAACACTGGCAACTAAATCTTTGGTACTGGTTTTGCCAACACTCCCAGTAATGGCTACGACTGGAATATGATATAGGCTTCTTTTATATGCTGCAATTTCTTGGATTGCTTGAATGGTATCTTCTACTAAGATAATAGCACAATTTTGGTAAGTTTCTTTTTCGGCTTCCCCAATGGTTACATCTTGCAAAATACAAACACTGGCCCCATTTTGGATGGCTTCTGGATAAAGGGCATTTCCATCAAATCTTTCTCCTTTAATTCCAACATACACATCTCCTGGTGTAATGGTTCTTGTGTCTTTCGAAAAGTTAGTACAAATGGCATCTGGACTTCCACAGACAAGTTTTGCTCCTTGGCATACAGCTAAAATATCTTTTACAGTTATTGGTTTCATGTTTTCCCTCTCTTTGCTTTTATTCTATGATTTTTCTTGTATTATATGCCAAATTAGGCTGGTTTGCAACCGCAAAAAAAGAGATACTTGTGAAGTACCTCTTTTGCTTTACTCGCTTACTTTTCGATTGGCAATTTCAATTGCTTTTGAAACAATGTTTCCGCAGGTTTTTGAGGATACATTTCCCCATCCTCCATCTTTTCTCACTTGATCATAAACACCAAGTTCTTTTGCAATTTCCTCTTTTAGACCTTCTGACATGATACCTGTTTTATTTCCCATGTTTCAATCCTCCTTTGAAAAACAATCCTTGTTTTTCAAAATTAGTATTACTTTTTTCGTCAAATTTATACCTAATTTTTATTGTGTTAATATTCCATTTTCGGTATTTAATATAATTAAAATGTCTTCTTCTTTTCCGTTTTCTACATTGATATAGATTAGAAATTCTCGGTCTTGGATTTTTCCTCGAAATTCATAGCAAAAAATTTCCGTTTTCCATTCGGTTGGAATAACCGCCAATCCTTCGGATATGATTTCTAAGTTTGGATTGATGGCTTGTTTCGCTGCTTCTTTTGAAATTTTGATGGATGCTAAGTTTCTTTCTTGATGGGAGTTAAGATAGCCAGTTGTTTCCATTCCTAAAATTTCGCCATTGTCTAATGCTACTTTTACTTTCACCAAGTCTGGATACATGGTTACTTTTTCGTCATTTACCATTTGGTAATATGCGTAATTGATGGTAACAATTCCACTTTGTTTCACATAGTACGTTGTTTCCATTTGCTTAATACCACGTGCTTCTAAAAATTTTCTTCCGATTTCTTCCGCATCTTCTTGGGATAGAATTTCGGCTCCAATTTCACGGTCTAGATTAGCAAAAATGATGTGTCCGCCTTTTTTAGATACCGAAATATTGATATTTTCTTCTTTTCCCATTCGGTTTATTTTCGCATAAAATTCATAGGCTGGAATATTGGCATTTTCGGCAAATCCGTTGAAGGAAACTTCTCGTATTTCTTCTCCAGTTAGATATTCGCGTGCAACTTTTTCGGCTTCTTCTTGGGAAATTTCTTCTCCGGTTAATCCTACTTTTTCTTGGGTTGTGATGTGCTCGGAAAAAGCACCATCATAAATGAGTCCTGCATATTCGTGAAAGTTTTCTTCCACGCTTCCAAAACTATCTTTGGATAAGTTGCTTACTTCTTGTGCAAAGATGGAGGATTTTTCTTTGGTTAAATCACTCCATTTGATTCGTCCATTGTTTAAGTCAACCGATAGTTGCTCCAGTGTATTTGCTAATTCTTGTGAATACGTATGAAGTTTGGTTAATTGCTCTAAATCTTCCTGTGTTAATTTTTCGTCTTGAATATTCTTATTGGATAAAGAGTACGTATAATCACTTACTTGATTTAAGAATTTTTGTGTATTTTCTAGTTCATTACTACTGATTGGAAGTCTTGCTAAATAACTTTGGGCAAGGTTTGCTTCTCGCCAAACTCTGGTTAGAGTTTCTGCTCCATGTTCTGGGCTACTCGATACCAAGGATTTCGATAGATAGATTTCTACATTTTGCACATAATCTACTAATTCACAAAATGCCATTTGATAGGAATTTTCAGATGCTTGTACATAAGCTTTTTCTTCTTTTTCTAGATGGAGAAGAAACGCAAAAATGATAATCGCACAAATTCCAATGACGGAAGCAAGTTTTGTTTTTTCTGGCAAATTTTTTATTTTTTCCAAGATGTTATTTTTCATCTTTTTTCCTCCTATTTACAAAAGATATGCTGTCCAATGGTTTTAATTTGTTTTCTGGACCAAATCCACTTGTTTGTTGCTGTATTGGGGTTGAAGTAATAAATGGCTCCTCCACTCGGATCCCATCCATTCATTGCATCTCGTGCTGCTTTTACAACAGTTGAGCCACTGGCAATCGGCTGGTTAATTTGTCCATCTGCAACTGCAGTAAAGGCTCCCGATTGATAGATAACGCCTGCTATGGTATTCGGAAAACTTGCGTGCTTCACACGGTTTAAGATAACTGCTCCAATGGCAACTTGTCCTTCATAGGGTTCTCCTCTTGCTTCTCCATTAATTGCTCGTGCCATTAACTGGATATCACTTTGGGAACTACTAGCTGCGTCTACCATTGCTGTTTTTGGTTCAAAATGAATTAACACGTTGATAAGCACAGAAAGAGCAAAAATCATTCCTACAATTTTCTTTTCTTTTGACATATTTCTGTCTCCTTTTTTGAAACTATTTCTATTTTGCCTATTTTATTGTTAAAATATTCTTTTTTTATGGATTTTATGGTAAAATGGTTTTAGTTCAAAAGAGGAGTAATTTATGAAAAAAGTCATTATTTTTTATGCTTCTTATGGTGGCGGTCATTTATCTGCCGCAAAATCTATTAAGCAATATATGGATAACCATTATGCTGACGTCGACGTAGAACTCATTGATTGTATGAAATACATTAGTATTGCATTAGATAAGGTAACGACAACAGCCTATAAGGAAATGGCAAAAAAAGCCCCATGGGCTTGGGGAAGAGTCTATGCAAGGTCACAAAAAGGACCTCTTTCGCATATTAGTTCTTCCTCCAATAAAGTGATGGCAATTAAATTATTGAAATTGTTACAAGAAAAAAATCCAGATTTCATTATTTCAACCCATCCTTTTAGTAGCCAAATGGTTAGTTATTTGAAACGAAAAGAGCGTTTTAATTGCCCGCTTGCAACGATTATGACAGATTATGCACCACATGAGCAATGGCTCATTGGAGAGGAACAAACTAATTATTTCTTTGTCGCACATAATGGAATGAAAAAGGCATTGGTTCAACATGGAATTTCTGAGGAGAAAATTTTTGCAACTGGTATTCCGCTTTCTGGTAAATTTTTAGACCATTATAACCGAGAAGAAATTTTTCAATCGTTTCAGTTAGACCCAGAAAAGAAAGTCATTTTGTTTTTTGGTGGTGGCGAATTTGGTCTAGGAAAATCCAGAACACTTGCAATTTTATCTGCTTTAATTGATGCTTCGGAAGCACAAATTGTTGCGATTGCAGGGAAGAATGAAAAAATGAAAGCAAATTTTGAGGAAATTGCAATGACTTGCAACAGACCTTCCGATGTTCGTGTTCTTGCTTTTACGGATAAAGTTCCAGAACTGATGAGCATTTCTTATCTAGTCGTTACCAAACCAGGTGGACTTACCACAACGGAGTCCCTTGCTTCTGGTTTACCGCTTATTTTAATCAATCCAATCCCTGGACAAGAGGAAGAAAATGCAGAGTTTTTAGAAAAAGAGGGAGTTGCCTTTTGGCTTCGTAAATCTGACTTGCCAGAACTTGCTTTACAAAATTTCTTCCAAAATCCAGACGCCATCAAGAAAATGCGTATCAATGCGAAGTTACACGCTAAGAAAAATTCGACCAAAGATATTTGTGAAACCTTATTGGGTAAAACAAAAAAGGCAGAGTAATCTGCCTTTTCTTTGTTTACTTATTTTGATTATTGTCAACCAAATTAAAATAGTATAATTTTTCATTTGTTTTTAATGTTCCGAAATAAATAGCACCAAATTTTTCATAATAATTTTCTAATGTTGTTTTCAGATATATTTTTTCAAAATTTCTTTTTCACTTTTTCTTGAAATTCTTTTGGGCTTAGATTTTGCTTTCCCCATTCTTTCTGTGTTAAGGTTGCCACCTCTTCTAAATATTGTAATTGGTCTTGCAAATGAAAAATCTCCATTACTTTTCTCCTTTTCGTCGGTCTATTTTTTATTGTTCTTGTAAACTTTTGAATGGATTAAAAAATTGCTAATCTTATTTTTCAAAACAAGATTAGCAGATTACTTATAATTCTCGTCGTCCTTCTAATGCTTTTCCAAGTGTTACTTCGTCTGTATATTCCAAATCGCCTCCTACTGGAATTCCATGTGCAATTCTCGTTACTTTGACGCCAAGTGGTTTGACTAATTTTGAAATGTACATAGCCGTTGCTTCTCCTTCGACACGTGGGTTAGTTGCTAAAATGAGTTCTTTGACTTCGCCTTCCATCAGTCTTGCTAATAATTCTTTAATTTTAATATCGTCTGGTCCAATTCCGTTCATCGGTGAAATCGAGCCGTGTAGGACATGATATACCCCTTTGAATTCATGGGTTCTTTCCATTGCTACTACATCTCGTACATCTTCTACTACACAAATAATGCTGTGATCTCTGGCTGGATTACCACAAATATTGCATGGCTCTGTATCTGAAATATTAAAGCAAACAGAACAATATTTTAAGTTCTTTTTGGCATTGGTAATTGCGTTAATAAATTCGTTTGTTTCTTCTTCGGAAGCATCTAAGATGTGAAATGCAAGTCTTGCTGCTGTTTTGTTGCCAATGCTTGGCAAGCGTTCAAATGCTTCAATCAGTTTTTCGATTGATGGTGAATAGTATGACATCCTTTTGTACCTCTTTTACATTAGTCCTGGTATATTATATCTTCCTAGTTCGCTTGCTTGTGCTGCATCTACTTTGCGAAGTGCTTCATTAACACAAGATAGGATTAGGTCTTGTAGCATTTCTACATCGTCTGGGTCTACCACATCTTTTCCAATTTTAATTTCTTTTACTTCTTTTGCCCCCGTTACTTTTACACTAACAGCTCCTCCGCCTACGGTTGCATCAAATTCTTTTTCGGCTAATTCTTCTTGGGATTTTTGCAAATCTGCTTGCATTTTTTGTGCTTGTTTCATAAGTTGCCCCATATTCATTCCACCGAAATTTCCTCCCATTCCTGGGAAACCTCCTCTTTTTGACATTGTTTTTTCCTCCTTTTTATTCATCTACAATATTGATTGGAATGTCGATTTCGTCTGGTAAATTGGTATCGTCTTCCTTTGGTTCTTCTTTCTTTTGGTCCAAGAGTTTAATTTGCATTTCTTTTCCGTACTCGATAGAGACCAATCTTCGTAATTCATTCATATTCTCGCTTTTTTCTAAAATGGTTTTTCCAAAACTGGTTAGCCCATTTGGGAACTCAATCCCAATGGTCATATCATTGAGTTCAACTGCTCTTGAATTCATTAAATTGGTAAAGAGCATTACTTTTCCAGATGCTTTTAATTGGTTAATGACATTGCTCCAAGAGCTAGAGCCTTTTAATTCCGTTGTTGGTTTTTGGCTTTCTTTTTTTCCTTCGGAAACTGGTTTTGCAATTCGGTTTTCCACATTTTTTTCGACTTTGTGGACAACAACTCCGTCCTTTTGTAAATTTACAATTTTATTTTCTAAGTCTTGAATTCGTGCTTGCAAGCCAGATAAATTACCTTGTTCTTGCTTCGTTGCTACTTTAATAATTCCGACTTGGAAAAGGATGGTTCTTTGGGTTGACCATTTCATTTCATTTTCTACCTCGGATAATTGATAAATAGTTTGGATAATCCTTTCTTTTTCAATTCCATCAAGTAGTTGTTGCATTTGTGTAATTTCTTCTTGGTTATATAGTTCGGCTTTTCCTGCCGTTTTATACACTAATAAATCTTTGAGATATTTAATCAGTTCCCATAGGAAATTATTTAGGTCTTTTCCTTGCCCTAGCACTTCGTCTACCACTTGTAGGGCTTCAGTTGGTTCAAAGGCAAAGATTTTTTGTACTAATTTATGGATTTGGCTTAATTCTGGAATTCCAACTAGTTCTTTTACTTTACTGTCATCAATTTTGCCAGCATCTTCTTGCGCACATCTCTCTAAGATACTTAAAGCATCGCGCATAGCTCCTTCTGCAAGGTTTGCAATGATACGAAGTGCTTCTTCTGTAATTTCAATTTGGTTTTCTTGGCAAACATAGGCAAGCCTTTTTTGAATATCTGCATTGGCTATTTTGCGGAAATCAAAGCGTTGGCAACGGGATAAAATGGTTGCCGGTAATTTTTGTGGCTCTGTTGTTGCTAAGATAAATTTAACATGAGCTGGTGGCTCTTCTAGGGTTTTTAGTAGTGCATTAAATGCTCCTGGCGATAGCATATGCACCTCGTCAATAATATAGACACGGTATTTCGCTACGGTTGGTAAAAAGTTTACTTCATCACGAATGGCACGGATATCGTCTACACCGTTATTGGATGCAGCATCCATTTCTACCACATCGGTAAGAGAGCCTTCTAAGTTTGCTTTGCAAATTTCACATTCGTTGCATGGCTCTCCGTTCTGCGGATTTAGGCAGTTTACAGCACGGGATAAGATTTTGGCTGCGGTTGTTTTTCCCGTTCCTCTTCCTCCGTTAAATAGGTAGGCGTGCCCAACGCGGTCTGCAATCACTTGATTTTTTAATGTTTGGATAATATGTCCTTGTCCTACAATATCTTCAAATTTTAATGGTCGAAACTTTCGATATAACGATGTATATGACATATTTTCCTCCTTTATGTTAAAAATGGTACGAGATGTTAGTACCTCTATGGAAGATACTCACATAAGAATGGCTATTTATTGCTGCTTCCTTCCGGACCTGACAAGGTTCATAGGTTCCTATTGATTATCCTCCATACAGGAGCTATTTCTCATACCATTTGGATTATATCTTGTTTTTGCAAAATTGTAAATACTTTTACTCGGATTTTCTAATTTGAATGAACCCCAACATGCATTGCTTGTTGGGGTTCATTCAAGGCGAGAAATTTCACTTGCTTTCGTCTTCCAGCCAGAGGCTGAAAATGATGGTGCTGTCCTTGTCCGTGGCATACTTGGCGGAGATTTCCCATTCTTCCGTAGGTGCCAGCTGAAGTACCTGCTCCCACAGTTCCTTTCTGGGAAGCTAGTCCGCATAGGAGTAGTTGCACAGTTTCGTGTACTCCACGCCCCTGTGGCTGAAGTTCCAGCTGGGCTCCGGTCGGATCGAATAAGACCTCTCTCTGCTGAAGTCCACCACAATCCGCATTTCTTGCTCCGTCCGGCGGTCGCCGTCGTAGTGCATCATGCGAAACGTGGGAGCAATTACCTTCCGAAGAATGGCAACTGCTGCATCTTGTAGGCTCAAGCTATTGGGATTGCTTGCCCCTTGCGCGGTAAGAACATACCGCCTGTCTGCTGACAATTCTCGTTTTAGCGACATGATTTATGCCTCCTAATTTCTGGGCATGCCCAGTTAATCTTGGCTATTATATCACAAAAAACTAGCAATTTCAAGTCGTGCTTGGTTTTGCCAGCTTTCGTTTTTGTTATTTGCAATTAGATTGTTTATTGCCATAAAACGTACTACTATTAATTTTTCTTTCGCTAATTGTAATTTTTCGAGATGATTATGACACAAAAACAGGTATTTCTATACAGGTTTTATCTTATAATAAATTCATAATTCCATAAGTTATAAGTGGACTAGCATATATTGTTATATATATTAAAGTTATCCAAGGTTGATAATCAATATAAAACTCTTTCACTGTTAGAGACCAAGGATGTTTGATTAGCACCCATCCAATTAAGTCAAATACTACTGTTATTGTTCCCCAAATAAGCGATGTAGCAATGGCATTTGATAAAGTTACTGTTTCTAATCTATTAAAATATAGATATGCAAAAATAGGGAATATAATTATATTGTATAACGGATGCCAAGGTTTTGTTCTTTCATATCCTTCCCCCATATCACTACTTTCTTTTATTGATTTCATTTTTAAGACCTTGATATTAAAAATAGTATGTAATACTCCTATATTTGTGACGATAAAATATGCTACCCAATACCATAACATTGAAAATCCAAACTTCTCCATTCTTTTCTCCTTTTATTTCAATAAATTTAATCCTATTTATTATGTTTCTCTTAAAATATCTAATATCCAACTAACTTCTGGTAAAGGAATTTCCGGAAAGTTTACTTTTCGTTCCATGATTCCTTGTACACTACACCAGAACGCATTTGATAAAGCGAAAGCATTTCCTTTTTTTATGGTTCCATTTTTTTGTCCCTCTTCAATCACTTTTGACGACAACTCAATCTGGTGAACTGACAATGCTAATTTTCTAATATTCTCTGGAATACCTTGTTTTTGTGCTTGTGCCATCAATAAAAACATTTGACAAATCCAAGGCTCTTTATCGATTGTTTCAAATAAATTTTCTAGAAATTGTTCAAAATATTCTATTGGCTCTTTATATTTTATTTTTTGTGGAGCTTTCATTCCATCTAATCCTATTTTTACAAGTTCTAAATATAATTGCTCTTTCGATTCATAGTAATGAAATAATAGTCCTACACTAATATTTAAACTACTTGCTATATCTGTAATTTTTGTTTCCATATATCCTTTTATAACAAATAATTCTAGTGCCTTAAATAGGATCTGTTTTTGGCGATTTTCTTTTTGTTCTTTTCTAGTCATTTTTCCATTTCCTTTTTTATTAAATCGTTTTTCATTGAATATATATTCAATATATCACAATGTTTTGTTTCTAGCAATAAAAATCAAAAAAATTAGTCTATTTTTTAGACTACCTCCATTATCTTTATTCTTATACATTCAAAAACAGACTATTTCTAGTCTGTTTTTACATTTTAACAAGAGATTGTTAATATATTTCCATTGTTATCAAAAATGGCAAATTCATCTTTACCATAAAAAGTTTTATGCGGTTCTTTCGCAATTTTTACTTTGCCTTTTACTTCGTTATACATTGCCAAAACATCATTAACCGTTATAAATAGTGTAAATGTTGGCACTATTTTATCCGTTTTTAAGGTTGGATATTCACTAATTAAGTTTTCTTGCTCTTGTAACATAATGGAGATTTCATCCTTATTTAAGATTGCAAAGTTCAAAATTTCTCCTTCTTCTGGAACACTTAATACTTTTTTGAAGCCTAGTTTTTCTTCATAAAATTTTATTGTTTCTTTTACATTTTTAACCATAATATTGGTTGTTATTGTTTCATACATATCTTTCTACCTCCAGTATGATTATATGAAAATAATTTAGAACTGTATTGTAAAAAACGGACAATTATTGATATTCTTCTATTATCTTTAAAGGCGAAATTGATGTATATTTTTTTATTTCTTTTATCAAATGAGATTGATCATAAAAACCACAAAAGAAAGCAATATCTATTAAGGACATCTTTTTCTCTAGTATTAAAGTTAAACATAAATGTAATCTTATTATATTGAGTAAAACTTTCGGTGATACTCCGAAATCTGCCTTAAAAACTCGATATAAATTTCTTTCATGATACCCTAGTTTCTTTGCAATATCTGTTACACTTTGTTCTTTTGGATTATCATATAATTTCTCTACGATTTCCATAAATGGCATTTCTTTTTGCACTTTTACTTTTTTGAATAGATACATCTTTAAATATTCTATTCTTTCATTTGTATTTTCTAACTCTAATATTCTGTCTATATTATCTTCTTTTTCTATGGCACTAAAGGCTATTTCATTATCCATAACTTTATCTGCTGCCACATTGAAAAGCAAATAAAATATGCTAGGCTTCAATCTAACTCCCATATAATCGATCTTTTTATCTAACTTGAAATCTTTCGTTCCCTTACTAAATCCTGCAAAGGAAATTGTATTACTCACAAAATCTATAACAATATCAATACAGGCATCTGGTAAAATATTATTGGATATTGTTTTATTTAATATTTTCTTTGATTTCATTGTCCAAATACACATACAATAATCTTCAAGTTCTTTTACATTATATTCTTTGTATTCTATATTTTCTCTAAATTCTTTGTTTAACAAATATGGTATTTGTTTTGGATAATACATACTGTGTTTCCCTTCCATTTTTTATTCTTGATTTGTTAGCCATATCATAAAATTTTTTATAGAGTTTTACATACCTTTTATAGAAACGATTGCTTAATAATATTTATTATTTTTATCACTTACATTTTTCTAGTCTTTCGATTGGTCTTTGAATGTCTTTAATTTTTTCAGTTGTCTATAATTTAAGTCTATCAATTATACTTACGACCTCATCATAGTCTGGTACCTTATCTTTTATCGTCATATAATTATTTTGAAAGTTTTTCAATTCTTCTCTTCCTGTTTTATTATCACTTTGTTTTATGTCTAAATCTGTTCCATAATCAAGTAATAATTGTAATGTCCTAGCAGCAGAATTATTTTCATAAAACCTAAGTGCGAGTAGTCCGTTTTGATTCATATAATTTTCTTGAAAATCACAATCTGCACCATACTCCAATAATAATTTTGTAGCACCATAATATCCACATTCTGTTGTATAGGTTAATGGCGTGTTTACTCCTGTTGGATTTTCAAAAATTTGAACGTCAGTTCTTGCACCGTTTTTTAACAATAGTTCTAACATTTTCCATTCTTCTTTTTTCTTATTGCTCTCTGGGTTATATTTTATAGCATAATATACTGATTTTGTATTTTCATTTGGATTCCAGCCATTTTTTAGGTATTCTTCTACTTTGTTATAGTCATTATCTCTAATAGCCACTAACTCTTTTCCTTCTTTTTTTATGAGCTCTTGATGTTGAACGTCATCATAATTCACAAATTCATTTATTATTTGATAATCTTTGAATCCTAACAAAATAGTTAAAACCAATAGAATTACGAATATTTTTTTATATTTCTTTTTCTTAAATCCTATAACACCAAATATAATTGTTAGTACTACGGATATTAAAATAATCACATTAAAAATTATAAACAATATACCTAAGAATCCAACGATAGGTATTGCAATTAATCCCCCCATATATTACCTCTACAAATTACGATTTATTTCTTTTTTATATATCATAAATTCAAGCAATAATCAACTAATTGTCTCTCTCTATTTCTTTGACAGTAGCATAAAAAAGCAATACCAAAAATAAAAATAGTAAATCTTTTGATTTACTATTTTTTATTTTCGATAGCGTTTATAGACTAAATCGGATAAATCCTTTTTTTCAATATGGGTTATTCCCTCTTCTGTAATATCTCCAGTTGGTAGTGTTAATGTTAGATTGGTTCGATATACCTTATTTCTCATATAGATAGCAAGGTCGAAAGCAAGGTCAAATTGCACTTCTTCGGTTTTCGTGTCAATTTTCTTTAAGATCGTTCCATTATGGGTTAGGTCCCCTTCTTCTTTGGCTTGGTAAGTTCCAAGATTTAAGTTACTCACACGAAACCTGATTACACCGCCTTGGTTCCCTATCTCTAAATTTTGAGGCTCAGTTTTACTCGATGCTTGAAATGTTAATTTGTCTATAAATTGATATTGTTCGTCATAGACAAATCTTCTTCCTTCTGTACTGTTTGGCATATATGCTTGCACCGTTCCTTTTTGAGGTGCTTTTGTTACTTGTAAATTCTCGATGGCTACTTTTTGAATGGTTTGGTCTTTACCGTGTTCTTCATCTTTTTTTATTTTGAGGTAAATATCATTATTTTGATGGATGATTAAATTGCTCCACCATTCCTCTCCTTCTTGTGCCTCTTGTTCAATTCCTTCGGCTGTACTGATGACACTCATTTCGGAAAGATAAAATGGCATATTTTTTTCGCCTTCTACTTGGTATTTTAGCATAATTCCAATGATAACAATGAAAATAATAGCTAATACACCAATCAAAATCCATGCTTTTAAGGCTTGGATATTTTCTTTTTTACTCCCTCTCTTCAAGTTTTTTCCCCTTTCGTTCTTTTTTGGTCTGGCGTAGTTCTTTGAAAAATTGCTTGAGCAGTGCCTCACATTCTGCTTCCAAGACCCCTGTTTCAACTTCCACTTGATGGTTAAATTTATAGTCTTGTAATAGATTGAGAACTGAGCCACATGCTCCTGTTTTCGCATCCATCGTTCCAATGTATACTTTTTGGATACGAGATTGAATCATAGCCCCTGCGCACATACTGCATGGCTCTAATGTCACGTACATTTCGCAATCAAGCAAACGCCAAGTTTCTAGCTTTTTACTTGCTTTTTGAATCGCAAGAATTTCAGCATGTTTCGTCGTGTCTTTGCCTGTCTCTTTACGATTATATGCACGTGCTACAATTTTATTATCTTTTACGATAACTGCTCCTACTGGCACTTCTCCAATGCTATATGCTTTTTGTGCTTCTTTGATAGCTTGCCACATAAATTTCTCTTGCATAAATTTCCTCTTTTATTTTTCTATTTTCTTTTCTTTGAAAAATTTCACTTTTTGTGCTATACTATTCCTGATTTGTGTGCAGAAAGGAGATTGGGACGATGAGAAATGCACCTCTCCACGAAAAACTTGCCTTTATTGGCTTGCTTTTTTTGGGACTGGCTGTCTTGCAAAACCAGTGCTTCCAAATTGGAGGCGACACTTTCATGCTATTTGCCAGTAACCTGTTTGCGTGGATTAGTATTGCACTGCTTGCTTTCTATCTGATTACGGAATTGCGTTTGCATATCCGTCGGAAACGTCGGCGTATGTACTAATCCGCTTCGTTCCTACTCACACGCCAAAGATTGCATCAATTTACGCCACTAAGTTAATACGCACACATCGCAATGTTTGGTTAGTACGGGAGGTTTCCTCTCGGAACCGTTATCTCCGCAAAGAAGGACGTGGATTGGTCCTTCTTTTTTTATTTTTGGTGTGCCTAGGCGGACTCGAACCACCATCGGTCGCTTAGGAGGCGACTGCTCTATCCTGCTGAGCTATAAGCACATAATAGTCGGAAATCATTATATCAATTTTTACCAGCAAAGTCAAATATTCCTGTGGGTTGTATCATTGACAATTTCAAGGAAAAGGCGATATAATGAATTTAGTTTTACGAAGGAGGATTTATGAAAAAGAAAATTATTTTAGCCTCTAATAATGTTGGAAAAATAACTGAAGTAGAAGAAATCTTAACCAATTATGATATTTTATCGCAAGAACAAGCTGGCATCCGAACAGAAGTAGTAGAAGATGGTTCTACTTTTGAAGAAAATGCTGTAAAAAAGGCGAAGGAAATTGCCAGATTAACAGGTAGACCTTGTATTGCAGACGATAGCGGTTTGTGCATTGATTTCTTAGACGGATTTCCTGGCGTTTATACCAAACGCTTTTTAGGAGAAGAAGCAACTGACAAAGACCGTAACGAAGATATTTTGAAAAGATTGCATGAAATTCCACACGAATTTCGCAGGGCTCATTTTGTTTGTTGTATTGCTTTAGCTTTACCAAATGGGCAATCCTTTCCATTTGAGAAATCTTTAGATGGATATATCTCCACCGCACGTAGAGGCAACAAAGGTTTCGGATTTGATGAAATCTTTGAATTAGAAAATGGAAAAACATTAGCAGAAATTAGTCAAAGAGAAAAATTAACCATTAGTAGCAGAAGAGTAGCACTCGAAGCATTAAACGAATTTATTTTACGAAAAAGGATTGTTTTATAGTATGCAACGTATCATTGGTCCTATGCGAAAAGCCATTGAGCATTATGCAATGATTGAAGAAGGCGACAAAATTGCGGTTGGGCTTTCTGGTGGAAAGGATTCGATTACTTTATTAAAAGGATTGAAAGCTATTCAGCGATTTTATCCAAAAAAATTTGATTTAATTGCCATTAGTATCAATCCTGGTTTTGACTCTTTTGACACTGCTTTTTTAGAAAAAACTTGCGAAGAAATTGGTGTTCCTCTTTTTATTGAAAAAACGGACATTAAAGAAATTGTTTTTGATATTCGTAAGGAAAAAAATCCTTGCTCTTTATGTGCAAATTTGCGTCGTGGTGTTTTGAATAGTACCGCGAATCGTGAGCATTGCAACAAGTTAGCCTTAGGGCATAATGAGGATGATGTTTTGGAAACGTTTTTCTTGAATTTGCTTTACGCTGGCAATTTATCTACTTTTGCACCAATTAGTTATATGGACCGTTCTGGGATTACGCTTATTCGTCCCATGGTTTATTTACCGGAAAAGGAAATTCGTGCTTTTGTCAAGCGTAGCCAAATGCAAGTTATGCCAAAATGTTGTCCAATGGATGGAAAGTCCAAACGAGAAGATTTCAAACTTTTATTAAAAGATTTGACTTTGAAAATACCAAGTTTACGAGCCAATCTAATGGGAGCTATTAAACGTTCTCATATCAACGGCTGGAAAGAGGAGAATTAACCAATTCTCCTCTTTTTTATCCTTTATATTGCCCTCCATTAACGTGCATGACTTGCCCTGTTACATAAGACGAGTCATTACTTGCTAGATAAATAAAAAGTGGTGCGATTTCATACGGATGACCTGCTCTCCCCATTGGTGCATCAGAACCTAAGGTTGGTATTTTCTCTGCTTCCCAACAAGCAGGTTGTAGTGGTGTCCAAAATACACCTGGTGATACGGCATTGACACGAATATCTTGACTTGCTAAGTTCGTGGCAAGTGCTCTGGTAAAACCGACAATCGCTCCTTTACTGGTAACATAGTCAATGAGTTCTGGCTCTCCTTGAAAAGCAGTAATGGATGTTACATTGATAATACTTGCGCCTCTTTTCATGTGTTTTAAGGCTCTTTTGGTTAAGTAAAACATTGAATAGATGTTGGTTTTCATGGTTGTATCAAATTGTTGGTCTGAAATATCGAGTAGGCTTTTTTGCTGGTATTGTACACCCGCATTATTGACCAAAATATCAATTTTCCCATATTTTTTGCGTGTGTTTTCCACAATTTCATCACAAAAGTGGGTATCTTTGATATCACCTACTAGTAACATACAATTTCCACCAAATCCTTCAATAACTGCTTTTGTTTCTTCTGCGTCCTTATGTTCATTATAGTAGGCAATTACGACGGTCGCTCCTTCTTGTGCAAAACCTACGGCAACCGCTCTTCCAATACCTGAGTCGCCTCCTGTAATAATCGCAACTTTTCCCCATAGTTTCCCAGATGGTTGGTAATCTGGATGATAAAAAATTGGTCGTGGTATCATTTCATATTCCATTCCTGGTTGTTGGTCTTGATGTTGTGGTGGAAATTCAATTTTGTATTCTTTACAAATTTGTCCATAACCTTGCTGGTTGATCTGTTTTAATCCATAATCATCTTGTTTGGTTCTCTTTTCCATTTTCTCACCTCACTTATGAATATGAATTTTTTTCTTTTTGGTGCAAAAAAGGAACGATATTGCTTCGTTCCTTTTGGTTTTATTGTGCAATTTTTTTCAATTCTTCTGCTAATTTTTTTACTTCGGCTTCTGCTTTTTCCATGGTATCTTCTTTGACACCTATGTAGAATTTAATTTTTGGTTCGGTTCCAGATGGTCTTACACAGCACCAAGCGCCATCTCCTAGGTCATAGTAGAGCACATTGGATTTTGGCAGTCCTGTTTGTGTTGTTTCTTTGGTTTGTGTATGAACAACTGTGTTTAATTGGTAATCTCGGATTTCTTTTATGGTATATTTTCCAAGGGTTTGTGGTGGATTGCTTCGCATATTTTCCATCATTTGTTTAATTTGTGCTGCTCCATCTGCTCCTTTTAATACAATAGAAATTTGTTCTTCTTTATAGAAACCATATTTTTCATAAATGCGTATCATTTGATCCCATAAAGATAATCCTTGTTTTTTATAGTAGGCTGCTGCTTCGCAAAGTGCCATTACCGCTACGATTCCGTCTTTATCTCTTGCATGTGTTCCAACTAGGCAACCATAGCTTTCTTCAAATCCGAATACATATTCATAGTTTCCACTTTGCTCAAATTCTTTAATTTTTTCACCAATATATTTGAAACCAGTTAATACTTCAAATAGTTTCATTTGGTATTCTTTTGCAATTGCATCCGTTAAGTTGGAAGATACGATTGTTTTAATAACGGCTCCGTTTTGTGGCAAAATGCCTTTTTCTTGTTTTTGCGATAGTTCATATTCTGCAATTAGAAGTGCTGTCATATTTCCAGTAAAAATCTTATATTCTCCTGTTTTGCTATCTTTTGCAAAAATTCCTAAGCGATCTGCATCTGGGTCAGTTGCTAAAATTACATCCGCATCTACTTTTTTAGCAAGTTCGAGTGCAAGTGCAAATGCTTTTGGGTCTTCTGGGTTTGGATAAGATACAGTTGGGAAATTTCCGTCTGGTAGTTCTTGTTCTTTTACCACATAAACATTTTCAAATCCTAGCTCTTTTAATACAGTTCTTACCGGGATATTTCCAGTTCCATGAAGTGGTGTATAGACGATTTTTAAGTCTTTTTGTACTTCGCGAATGATGGCTGGATTTAAGACTAATTTTTCAAGTTGTGTATAATATTTTTGGTCGATTTCTTGCCCGATTTCATGATAAAGTCCTGCCGATTTTGCTTCTTCTATGCTCATACTTTTAATTTCTGCAAAATCTTCAATGGCATTTACTTCTCCAATAATTTGCTTGTCTTTTGGTGCTACAATTTGTGCTCCATCTTCCCAGTATACCTTATATCCATTGTATTCTGGTGGGTTATGGCTTGCGGTTATCATAACACCAGCAATACAGCCAAGTTCACGAACGGCAAAGGATAGTTCTGGCACTGGTCTTAAGGACTCAAATCGGTAAGTTCTAATTCCATTAGCGTTAAAGCATAGCGCTACTTCCTTGCTAAATTCTTCCGACATACGGCGGGAGTCATAGGAAATTGCAACTCCTCTTTGCTCTCCGCCTTCTTTTTTGATAAAGTTGGCAAGTCCTTGTGTTGCTTTCCCTACGGTATATTTATTCATACGATTGGTTCCTGCCCCAATCACACCTCTTAAACCTGCTGTTCCAAATTCTAAGTCTTTGTAAAAGCGGTCTAAAATTTCTGCATCATTTCCTTGAATTGCTTCTAATTCTTGTTTGGTTTCTGCGTCAAAGATTGGATTTTGTAACCATTTTTGGTATTTTTCTTGATATTCTTCCATGATTTCTCCTTCCAAAAAGATGCCCTTTATTTTCGATAAAAAGCATCCTTCTTGTTTTAATTCAAATGATAGTAATCTTCATATAACTTTCTTGCTGTTGCTGGACTATCTGCACCTTCTGCATTTTTTACTGGTGCAAACTCTTCTTCTCTTTTTACACGAAGGATTGCCATATCGTCTAATGTGCCAAATGCATCAAATAAAAAGGTTTCAAACTTATACGCATTTGGTTTTTCTGGAACAATTAGATTGCCTTTTGAGTCAATGTATTTTGCTTTTTTGAATGCAATATGGTAGGCTAATTTGTTGTTTGCAATCTCATCTAATACTTTGATACTGAATAAATTGCATAGCATATTGGCTTCTCCGTAGAATAATTCGCCATTTTCATCTCTGGCTTCTGACATTTCTTTGGTGATTTCGGTATATTCTACAACACCCGGCTTTCCATCTCTTTTGCAGTAAACACCAACTCGCTCGGTTGGATCTCTTTTTACAATACTGGTTCCAGATGCTAATACTTTTTGGTCAATGGTTAGTCCAATTAAAATTGGGTCAACTATTTTAGCAAGTACATTATCTACTAAACCGATAAAGGTCCATTCAATTCCTTTGGAAATCATATCATAGATAATGCCATTTCTTCGCATGGACTCGAATACGCCTCCATGACCGTCTGCTGCTTGTTTAATGGTTCCGTCTTCAGTTAATAGGATTTTACCTTCTTGGTCTAACATTGGTAGTTTTCCTTGGGTAAAGAAAGCAACACAATTTTTTGGATAGCCAAAATAATCATGTTCTTCAAAGAAATTTTTGGTATCGTCATTGTTTTCTTCACTTGTCATGATGTACCAAGGAATATCTACTTGGTATGTATTTCTTGCTTCTTTTAGTTTTTCGCAAAGAATTTCAAAAATGGATTTATGAGAAGCAAGACCGATATCAAAAGTACCTTTTGGACCATCATGGCCTAGTCTGGTTCCTTGTCCTCCTGCCATTGTAACAACAGCATATTTTCCAGTTCGGATAATTTCTTCTCCAATTTGAATATATTTTTTGCGGTTTTCTTCTGAAATTTTTGCTTTTTCAATATACGAAATTGGTTCGATTTTTGAATCTTTGAAGACTTCTCCCTTCTTCGTTAATTCAAATAAATCTTCCATTTGGCTAAAATCGATTGTTAAAATATCGTCAAGTAATTTTACTTTTTCTTTTTCGGATAATTTTTCAAAAAAGTTTAGTAAATGCTCTTGATGGTATTGCTCTAGTTTCTGCTTGGCTGCTAAGTATTTTTCTTCCATTATGACTCCTTTCAAAAAATAACAAAAAACTAACTAAACTTAGTCTATCTTATAATATAATTTTGCTTTCGTCAATCGTCAAAATTAAAATAAGAAAAGAGTTTTGAAAACTCTTTCCTTATTGTTTCTTTTCGCCTTTTAGGCTTTCTTTTGGTACCCTTCAAAAACGTCTACAATTTCGCGTTCTCCGCTTGTGTTGAGGATTTTATCGTGCTGGTCTAAAATCTCTTGAATATGGCAATTAAATTCGGTTACTTCATAACAATCGATTAACTTTAGTTGTACTTTTTCTTTTCCTTGCTTCCACTTTTCAATATTTTGTCTTGTTTTTTCAATAAAGTCTCGATTTCCGCATACAAAAATAACTTGTGGTTTTTCTTTTTCTTCATCTAGCATTTGATGAACTACTTCATATTTATATCCATTGGTTGGCTTCCAGTTAATTTGTTTCATTTTTTCTTCATTTTTTAAATTTAACTTTCCTAATAGCTCGAGTACTCTCATTTCGATGTCTTTTTCTAAAATCGTGGATACTTTTTTATTTTCGTTAATTTGTGCATTGATATAAGGAAGGAGCATGGTAACGATATGCCAATCGCTTACATAGAAACTACATAAGGTTTCCATTGATTTTTCTCTTTCTTCCATAGAAATTCCTCCTCTTCTCTTTTGTCTATGGTAAATTTTACCATTTATTCTTTTGGCTGTCAACGCATATTTTGTTTTTCTTTTGGAAAGTTTTCGACATTTATTATTTGGTTTTTGTATAAGTTTTTTCTTCTTGGTTCATACTCTTTCTAAATCAACAAAAAGGAGGAGTTTTCCCTTATGTTTTTGAAACGTATCATTCCATTTTTTCTATTGCTCATTAGTTTTTGTGCTTTTTTCTTTCTCTCTGTCCAATCCTATGCACAGTCTGTGGAAGAGGATTTGTCTGGCTCTTTTTTTCGCCTACATATTCTTGCCAATAGTAATTCGGAAGAAGACCAAGCCTTAAAATATCTTGTGCGTGATGAACTCATTTCCTATCTCCATACGCTTTCTGGTGATACCCATTCCAAAGAAAGTGTCATGGAACTTGCTCGTTTACATTTAGCAGATTTTCAAAAAGTAGCAGAAAAGGTAATCGCTGAAAATGGATATTCGTATCCAGTTGCAGTGGAAATTGGCAATTTTCCGTTTCCTACGAAACACTATGGTAATCTTTCTCTTCCCGCTGGCTCTTATGATGCTTTGCGTGTTACAATTGGAAAAGCAGAAGGTCAAAATTGGTGGTGTGTTCTCTTCCCTCCTCTTTGTTTTGTCAATTCTACGACTGGTTTGGTGGAAGAAGAAGACTTAGCGCCTATTGAAGATACCTTATCTGACGATGAAATTGCTTTGATTACAACGGAGGATACGGATACGATTCGTTTCAAGTTCAAATTAGTGGAACTGATGCAAAATGCAAATTCATTTTTTGAACAATTGGACAACTAAGTTTTCTCTTTTTCCACGATTTTAACCTTGTAAAATCTATTTTTTTATGGTATATACTATTAAATAGAATAGTTTTGATTATTTTTTGTCATTTTTCAGATGGAAAATAATCTTTGGGGGTATCAATTTGGAAAAATTAGTCATAAATGGCGGAACAAGGTTGACTGGAGAAGTTACCATTAGCGGAGCAAAAAATGCAGCAGTTGCAATTTTACCTGCAACTTTACTAATTGATGGTGTTTGTACCATTGATAATTTACCAAATATTAGTGATGTTAAAATTTCTTGCGAGATTTTAGAAACCTTAGGTGCGAAAATCAAATGGATTTCTGAACATGAAATTGAAATCGATACAAGAGATATTAGTTGTTCAAGAGCACCTTTGGATATGACCAGTAAATTTCGTGCTTCCTATTACTTACTGGGCTCTTTAATTGGGCGTTGCAAAGATGCACAAGTTGGCTTGCCAGGCGGTTGCAACCTAGGAGCAAGACCGATTGACCAACATATTAAAGGCTTTGAAGCACTTGGTGCAAAAGTAGATGTTTCACAAGGAAAAATTACAGCAAAAGCTAAGAAATTAGTGGGTACATCGATTTATATGGACGTTGTTTCCGTTGGTGCAACGATCAATATTATGCTTGCAGCAACTCTTGCAGAAGGCACTACCATTATTGAAAATGCGGCAAAGGAACCGCATATTGTTGATGTTGCAAACTTCCTCAATACGATGGGAGCCAACATTCGTGGTGCTGGTACCGATGTCATTAAAATCAATGGTGTCAAAAAATTATCTGGCAATACCACCTATTCTGTTGTGCCAGACCAAATTGAGGCTGGAACTTTTATGCTTGCAGCCATCGCAACCAAAGGTGACCTTTTAATTAAAAACTGTGTCAAAGAGCATTTGGATTGTATTTCTGCTAAGATTATCGAGATTGGTGGAAATGTAGAAGGATATGGCGATACTTTGCATGTTTGGGCTACGAAAAGACCGCAAAAAGCAAATATCAAAACACTTCCTTATCCAGGTTTCCCAACGGATTTGCAACCACAAATTGGAGTTACCTTAGCCATTGCAGATGGAACCAGTTACATTACGGAAAGCATTTGGGAGTCCCGTTTCCAATATACAGGCGAACTAAATAAAATGGGTGCCAAGATTAGTGCACATGGTAAAACAGCCGTGTTTGAAGGTGTGAAAACACTTTCTGGTGCTCCTGTTTATGCCACAGACTTACGTGCTGGTGCTGCACTTCTAATTGCAGGAATTGTAGCAAATGGTACTACAGAATTATATAACTTGAATCACATTGACCGTGGTTATGAAAATATCGAAGAAAAATTCCGAAAAATCGGAGCAAATATACAAAGGGTTACAGAATAAGAGGATACTATGTTTCATTTTTATAGTCTATATAGCGGAAGTTCTGGCAATAGTCTTTTTGTGGAAACTTCCAATACCAAAATATTGATTGATGCAGGAGAAAGTGCTAAGAAGATAACAGAAGCACTTTCTCATCTTCATGTGGATGTTTCAGATATTAACGCTATTTTCGTAACACACGAACATACAGACCATACGAAAGGGCTTGCCACACTTTCTAAGAAATATCAAATTCCGGTTTTTGCAAATCAAGAAACTTGGAATGCAATGCCAAGTCAAGCCGATAAAATTCCAGAGGAAATGAAATTCTGTTATACGCCAAACCAAGAAATGAAATTTGAAGATCTGTCGATTTTGCCTTTCTCTATTCCACACGATGCAGCAAACCCTTGTGGTTTTAACATCATTCATAATAACGAGAAAATTAGTATTGCAACTGATTTAGGACATATTAACAAAGAAATTTTGTCCCATTTAGAAGAAAGCAAATTTCTTTTATTAGAGGCCAATTATGACCCGAATATCTTAAAATGTTCTCGCTATCCTTACCAATTAAAAAGACGTATTGATAGCCCAGTTGGTCATTTATCCAATGAATTTGCTGGAAAAACTATCTGCTATTTAGCAGACCGTGGCTTACAAACTGCTATGCTTGGTCATTTGAGTAAAGAGAATAACTTTCCTGAACTTGCTTATAAAACAGTGGTAGACACACTATTAGAAAATCATTGTGAAGAGAATAAAGTAAGTCTTTCGGTTGCCATGCGTGGTTCTACCAGTAAAATGATTGATTTGGAGTAAATTTATGTTACATATTGAAATAATAAGTGTTGGAAAATTAAAAGAGGATTATTTGAAAAGTGCAATTTCAGAGTATGCAAAAAGGCTATCTAAGTATTGCACCTTACAAATAACCGAAATCCCAGATGAGCCTATTCCCGATAAATTGAATGAAAATATAATAGAAGATATTAAAAATAGAGAGGGAAAGAAAATCCTAAAAGCTGTCAAAAAAAATAATTTTGTTTTTGTTTTAGATCGAAAAGGAAAACAGCTTTCATCTGAGGAATTCGCTCAAAGAATCGATGATCTTTCTCTTGGTTCTGTGAGTTCCATTCGTTTTATCATTGGCGGTTCTTTAGGATTATCTGAGGAGGTCCTAAATTCGGCAAATGAATTACTTTGCTTTTCTAAAATGACATTTCCACATCAGTTAATTCGTGTCTTTTTATTGGAGCAAATTTTCCGTTGTTTTAAGATTTTGAACCATGAAACGTATCATCGTTAAAATATAAGGGATATCGTAGAGGTGAGTTTCTTTTTTCAAAAGATTTGTGAGGCGCTGTTCTTTTCAGGGGCTGCGCCAGTTGTATTTGAGGACCATCTTAGAATTAACTCCCTCTACAAATGTAAAATCAGAAATGTTTTTGTGGTTTCCAGTTTATTCCATTTTGTTTTGTTTGTCAATACTTTTTTACAATATTTTACAAATTAAAATCGAGGTCAAGATACCAACAAAGTCTGCAATCAATGCTGTGGCTAGGGTAAACTTGATTTTTTTAATTTTTACACAAGCTGTATAAATGGCAATCGTATATAACGTTGTTTCCGTAGATCCCATAATCGTTGATGCAATCATTCCAATTTGACTGTCTACGCCCCATTTTCCCATAATATCTACTGCTATTGCCATTGATGCACTTCCTGAAATCGGTCGTATGAGTGCCAACGGCATAATTTGACTTGGTAAATCGAAAATCTGGCAAATTGGTGTAATTCCTTTTACGATTAGATCTAAAATTCCAGAACTTCGTAGAGCTCCAATTGCTACAAAGATGCCTACTAAGGTCGGCAACAGTCCAAATACCATTTCCATTCCTTCTTTTGCACCTTCTAAAAAAGTATCATAAACTTTTACTTTTTCTTTTAAGGCATAGCCTAATATGAATAAAATCATAATTGGCATAATGCTATTGGATAGATAACTTACCATCTATTTCCTTCTTTCTCCCCAAAAATGAATTGCAATTTTTGTCGCCATAATTCCGGCAAAAGCAGCTGCTATGGTTGCTCCCCAAACGGCTAGAATAATGCCTGCGGGATTTTGAGAACCGAGTGAAATTCGGATTGCAATCACATTGGTTGGAATTAACTGCAAAGAGGCGGTATTGACGACAATAAACATTGCCATTGAGTCTGTTAATGTATCTGGGTTCGGATTTTCTTTTTGCATACTTTTCATTGCTTTAATTCCAAGCGGTGTAGCAGCATTTCCTAATCCTAAAATATTGGCTACCATATTGAGAGATATCTCTTCTTGGATTTTCGGATTTCCTTTTAGTTTTGGAAAAAGGAAGTACATCAAAGGTGCAATCCATTTTACAAATTTGTGTAAAATACTAGTTTCTTGTGCAATTTTCATAATTCCATTCCATAAACACATTGTTCCTAAAAAGGTAATGGATAGTTCTACCGCATCTTTTACGGCATCAAACATCCCTGTATTTAATTGTTCTGCACTTCCACTTGTAACCGCATAAATAATAGACACCAGTAGGAATACCGGCCATAAAAAATTGAGCAATTTCATCACCTGATAAATCGTATTCCTGAATTGGTATTTTATTCCTGACAAATTTTGTCTAAAAAAGGAAATTTTTGCTAGTTTCTATTGCCTTTTTGAGTTATTTGTGATATGATACTAACATAGGCGGACAAAGAAAGCCAAATTTAAGAGGAGGGCGAAAATATGAAATCAACAGGTATTATAAGAAGAGTTGATGAATTAGGAAGAGTAGTTATTCCAATTGAAATGCGTAACAAATTCGGTATTGCGGAAAAAGATCCAATCGAGATTTATGTTGATGGTTCTTCTATTATTCTAAAAAAATACGAAGAAAGCTGCGTTTTCTGTGGAAATACTAAAAACCTTTCAGAATACAAAAGCAAACTAATTTGTAATAAATGTCTAAAACAAATCTCTGAAATTGATGGAGAAGACAAATAACAAATTGTTTTAAGATAATGAAAATAGGAAGAAGCCCTCTTTAAGATGGGTCTCTTCCTATTTCTTTTTCAATAAAATATTGATATATCTCATTTTTGCTTTGTTTACGGTCTTTTGCAATTTGCTTGATAATCTCTTTTTTCTCCATTCCTTTTTCTTGGTAGTATGAATAATGTTCTTCTAAAGAGATTGTGTTCCAATCTCTTTCTTCTTTTTCTTGTTTGGAAAGAAGAATAACAAATTCTCCTTTCAGTTCTTCCTCTAATTCTTCTAATACTTGAGAGATTTTTCCTCGATACACTTTTTCGTGAATTTTGGTTAGCTCTTTTACGGCTACAATCGAAATATCACCAAGTCTATCTTGTAGACTTTTTAGGGTTTTACGTAATTTATGTGGTGCTTCATACAAGATAACGGTTTTATTTTCTTGTTGGATTTTTTCAATTTGTTTTTGCTTGATTTTGGTATGGATGGACAAGAAACCAAAAAAAGAAAATTCTTTAGTGTCCAATCCTGATACAATGAGTGCATTGATAAGGGCACAAGCACCCGGTATTGGTATGATTTCGATTCCCTGCAAAATAGCCTCTTTTACAATTTCTTCGCCGGGGTCTGAAATACCTGGTGTTCCGGCATCTGTTACAATCGCAATGTTTTTTCCTTCTTTTACTTGTGCTAGTAATTCTTCTGTTTTTACCTCTTCATTATGCCTATGGTAGCTTATCATAGGCTTTTTGATATTCAAATGATTTAATAGTTTTAAGGTATGTCTTGTGTCTTCTGCTGCAATTAAGTCCACCTCTTGTAAAACACGGATTGCTCTTAGTGTAATATCTTCTAAATTTCCGATTGGTGTTGCCACTAAATAGATTTTTCCCTTCATCTTAGTTCCTTTCATAAATCTTTAATATTTCCTCTGTGTAATTTCCTTTTTCGTCATAAACAACTAATGGTTCTTTCATTCGTAGTTCTACCCCTGCGTTTTTTATGCCTTTGACTAAAAATAACTGTGGGGCTTGTCCTATTTTGGATTGTACCATACGAATTTCTTTTGGCTCTATTTTATTTTGGCGAAAGCACGCAATCAAATCTACCAATCTTTCTGTTCGATATATCATATATAATGGCTTTTTATCTTTTAATAAGAAGAAACTCATTCGCACAAAATCTTCTAAGGCCCCCTCCATTTCATGTCTTGCTATTCTTTTTTGCTTATTTTCATTCATGATACCACAATCTGCTCGCATATATGGTGGGTTCGATATAACGGCATCAAAGGTATCTTGTGAAAAATGTTTTCCTAATTCCTTTACATTTGCCTGTAATATTTCGATTCTTTCTTCTAATTGATTGAATGCTACATTTCGTTTTGCAAGGTTTGCTACTTCTTTTTGTATTTCTACTCCCACGATTTTCTTGGCCTTCGTTTTAGCAGCCACTAACAATTCCAAAATTCCATTCCCACATCCGAAATCAATAATCGTATCTCCTGTATGGATATCTTTTGCAAAATCCGATAAGAGCACACTATCTACGCCATAACAAAACCATTCTGGATTTTGAATAATTTTTAGCCCTTGTAATTGTAAATCGTCAATTCTTTCTTCCATTTCTTTTTCCTACACATTCTATTTTTTCAATTCATATCTTATATTATATCCTAAAATGTCTTATTTTTCAATTTCTAAGAAAAGGTGATATGATGCAAAAGAAAAACTTATCGAAAAATCATTTTTTATACCAAAAAGAATTCAATACAAATCAAAATAATTTTTTTCATTCTTTATATGAAGTAGAATATTTTTTAGATCATTTTTCTTTATTTTTGAAAGCCTCTAAAATTTATAAAATCTTAAAAAAGTAAAAGAAAATTCTTTTACTTTTTTGTGTTTTTGAAGAGGAAGTTTTTTCCTTTTTTCTTCGAGGAGATTTTTTCTAGCTTGCCGTTTCTGTTTCTTGTCTTTTTAGTTTTTATGCTTCTCTATCTAGTCCCTTCCTTTTTTGTCATTTTTGCTTGCCAGTGTAGTCATGCTTCATTTCCCATATCCGTTTTTTATTGATATCCCTATTCTTTGAAGCTGTTTTCATTTTTTTGAAAATCTGCCCTTTTTGTGTTCTGCGACTTCTTTTTCTCATCTATTTGGGGTTGAATCCTAATCTATCAATTTTGTTTTACACAAGAAAAAATAGATTTTACACAGCCCCTTTTTTATGCTCAAAACTACTTTTCTTGTTTCACTTTTTTTCTCCAAGTTTTATCTTTTTTTCATTTTTTCGTATCTCTTTTTGTTCACTTTTATTTTTTGTCTTTTTTGTTTTTATATTTGATTTTTTTATTTGCGATTTTTTTATTATTTAATTTATTTTTAATTCAGAAAAATATTTTATTTCTTTCAAAAAATATTTTTTATTTTCTTTTTGCGAAAATATTTTATTCAAAAATCTTTTTTTCGTTTTAATTTTTTTGCAAACAATTTTTAATTTTATTTTATTTTTTTTTCTTTTTATTCTTTGTTTTTTGTTTGAATAAAATATCTAATAAAATAATTTATTTCTTTTTGAATCTATTTTTTTAATTTAATTCTTTTTTGTTTTATTTTTTTAATTATTTATTTTTAATTTCCGTTTTTATTTTCGCTACTTTCTTTTTGTGTTTTTATCTTGTTTTATTTTTTCGCATTTTCTGTTTTATTCCCATTCTTGTTTTCTAGAATTTCTTGTTTTATTTTCTCTTCTGACGTATTGCTATTTTGCCAATTTCCCATTTTTACATTTTTGCCTATTTTGTTTCTGTTTTTTTGGCTTTCTGGTTTCTTTTTTATTCGTCTATCTTGTCTTTTTATTGCTATCCCTACTTTTTTATTTGTTTTTTGCAAATTTTAATTTTTTATTTTTTTCAAAATTCTCTTTCCAAGTCATTCGTATTTTTTGTTTTATTTGGAAAAGATATTTTGGATATTTTTCTTTTCGAAGTCTTTTTTGCTTGTTTCTTTTTTTGTTGTTATGTAATCTTTCCTTTTGTCTGCTTTTATTCTCTTCTTTTTATTTTTTCTTTTTACCTTTTTATTGTTTTTTACTTTTTGGCATTTTTTGTTTCACACATTTCTATATTTTTATTTCTAAATTATTTTTTAATTTTAATTTTTATTACAACTATATTTTTATTTCATTTGAAAAATGCTTTTTGTTTAATTTTTATAAATTTATTTTATGCAAAAAATATTTTTTTGTTTTTTATTTTTGAATAAAGTTTTTTTATTTTATTTTTTTATATTTTTATAAATGGTTCTGTAAAATTTATTTGTTCATCTTTGAATTTCAAATTTTCTTCTCCGTTAATTAAAAATTTTACACTATTTACTTCAATTAGTTCAGATAATGTATTTACGATTGAATAAATGGTTTGTAGTTCTTCGTTTTTCCCTCCAGGGTGGTTATCGATAAACTCTTTGGATAAATCTAGATATAAAGTCCCGTTTTTTAATTCTGCTTTCTGGAAGATGGTTCCTTCTGGTATTGCACTTTTTAGATTTTCTGCTTTTGGTTTTTCTTTTAATAAATTAAATAAGGTTTCATATGGATTATTTACTAAGGATTTTACATCCACTAAACGGTCTTCTTTTTTTAGAGTTGTAGCTTGTTCATCCAGATAATATAACGAAACAATGGTCATCCTTTCTTGTTCCTCTGAAATTTCCTCTTGTGGGATATATTCTTCCACCTTTTTTTCTTTTTGTTTTTTCCCCCACAAAACACCTCCTCCAATTAAGAGCAAAATAACAGCAATCCCGCACAATTATTTGATATCTTTTTGGCATCTTTTTTTCCCTCCTTTTTATACTTTGTTTCAATATATGGTAGACAAGTATTTTTTAGAACTTTTTTTCTATTTTCTTTGGCAATTTATGCCTCATTTTATTTGACAAATCAACATTTTCACGATAAAATGAACTAGATTATGTGGACTTAAATTTTCTTACAAGGAGGTAGTAATATGAATCCAATTTTACACGTAGGACTTGATGTTGGTTCTACTACCGTAAAAATTATTGTAATGGACCATAACCTAAATACCATATATAAAGATTACCAAAGACATTTTTCGGATACGCAAAATACCGTATACAATGTATTAGAAACTTTGAACAAGCAGTATGCCGATTATGATTACACCATTGCTCTAACTGGTTCTGGTGCAATGTCAACTGCAAAATTTCTAGGATTTCCTTTTATTCAGGAAGTGGTTGCTTGTAAAAGAGCAGTTGAAACGTATATTCCGCAGACCGATGTTGTAATTGAACTTGGCGGAGAAGATGCAAAGATTATCTATTTTGACCAGTTTATTGAACAACGTATGAATGGTACTTGTGCTGGCGGTACTGGTGCGTTTATCGACCAAATGGCTTCTTTGTTGCATACGGACGCTTTTGGTCTTAACGAACTTGCAAAACAGCATAAAATGATTTATCCAATCGCTTCTCGCTGTGGCGTTTTCGCAAAAACGGATATTCAACCATTATTAAATGAAGGAGCTGCTCGTGAAGATATTGCAGCATCCATTTTCCAAGCAGTTGTTAATCAGACGATTAGTGGGCTTGCTTGTGGAAGACCAATTCGTGGAAATGTAGCCTTTTTAGGCGGACCTTTGAATTATCTATCTGAGTTACGCACTCGTTTTATTGAGACTTTATCCTTAGAAGGTCCTCAAATTATTGTACCAGAAGAAGCCCATCTATTAGTAGCCAAAGGGGCTGCTTTAGATTCAATGCAATCAACCATTGTTTCGGTTGAAAAATTAAAAGGAAAATTGGCTTTATTAAAAAATTATCATGATGATACTTCTAACCCGCTTAATCCACTCTTTTCGATTGATGCGGAATATGAAGAATTTAAAGAGCGTCATGCAAAAGAAACCGTAAAAAGAGGCGACTTAAAAACCTACCAAGGAAATTGCTATGTGGGAATTGATGCAGGCTCTACAACAACCAAATTAGTCGCTATTGGAGAAGATAATGAATTATTGTATTCTTTATATGGAAGCAATGAAGGAAATCCTCTTCAAAGTGTGATTCAAATGCTGAAAACCTTTTATGCCGAATTGCCAAAGGGAGTAACAGTTCGTTTTAGTGGTGTTACTGGATATGGCGAAAAGTTAATCCAGACCGCTTTGAATGTGGATTTGAACGAAATTGAAACCATTGCTCACTACACCGCTGCTAAAGAATTTTTGCCGGAAGTTACCAGTATTGTAGATATTGGTGGGCAAGATATGAAATACATTCGTATGAAAAATGGCTCGATTGATAACATTATGCTCAATGAAGCATGTTCTTCTGGTTGTGGTTCTTTTATTGAAACCTTTGCTAAGAGTTTGAACCTATCTTTACCAGAGTTCGTTTCTGATGCAATTGATGCTAGGACTCCAGTGGATTTGGGTTCTCGTTGTACTGTTTTTATGAATTCTAAAATTAAACAAGCCCAAAAAGAAGGTTATTCCGTTGGAGATATTTCAGCAGGACTTTCCTATTCGGTTATTAAAAACGCGATTCAAAAAGTAATGAAAGTACGTGATGTATCAACACTTGGCGACCATATTGTTGTACAAGGCGGAACCTTCTATAATGACGCGGTTCTTCGTGCTTTTGAGTTAGTGGTTGGAAAGAAAGTCATTCGTCCAGATATTGCAGGGCTTATGGGTGCCTATGGTGTGGCTCTTCTTGCCAAAGAACAATACCAAGTAAATTTGGATATGGAATATACCTCTACTCTTATGAAATTAGAGGATTTGGACCGTTTGGAAATTACCACTTCTCATGTACGTTGTAACAAGTGCGAGAACCACTGTCTTTTAACGATTAACCGTTTCAGCAATGGACAAACCCATATTTCTGGAAATCGTTGTGAAAAGGGCGCTGGCATTGTTACTGGTAAATCTGAACTACCAAACCTTGTGAAATATAAACAGGAGCGTATCTTTGGTTACAAGCCATTGTTAGAGGAAAGAGCAACACGTGGAACCATTGGTATTCCTAGAGTTCTCAATATGTATGAAGATTATCCTTTCTGGTTTACCTTCCTTACCAATTTAGGCTTTCGTGTTATTCTATCGGAAAAGAGTTCCCGTACGACCTATGAAAAAGGAATTGAATCCATGCCATCTGAGTCAGTTTGCTTCCCTGCAAAACTTTCACATGGTCATATCGTAAGCCTCATTAACCAAGGAGTTAAAACCATTTTTTATCCTTGTATGCCTTACTCTCGCAAAGAGTATAAGGATGCAGATAACCGTTATAACTGCCCGATTGTTATTTCGTATTCTGAAGTATTGAAAAATAATGTGGAAGAATTGAAAAATCCAGATATTCGTTTCCTAAATCCATTTTTACCATTTGAAAAGAAGGCTTTAGTGGAAACTTTGCTTGAATTACCGGAATTTCAAGAATATCATTTTACGAAAAAAGAACTAGAAATCGCTGCAACCCTTGCAGAACAAGAATATCAAAAATGTAAAGTAGACATCCGTGCAGAAGGTCAAAAAGCCTTGTCCTATATGGAGCAAAACCATGTAAAAGGTATTGTTTTAGCAGGAAGACCATATCACTCTGATCCAGAAGTAAATCATGGAATTGATACTTTGATTACCAGTCTTGGACTTTGTGTCCTCACGGAAGACAGCGTTTCAGATAAAGCAGAAGCCAAACGTCCTCTACGTGTTGTAGACCAATGGGTTTACCATGCAAGACTTTATGCAGCAGCAGAATTTGTTGGAAAACATTCTGACCTAGAATTAGTGCAATTAAATTCTTTTGGTTGCGGTGTTGACGCTGTTACAACCGACCAAGTGGAAGAGATTTTATCGAGTTTTGGTAAGATGTATACGCTCATTAAAATTGATGAAATCAACAATCTCGGGGCTGTTCGTATTCGTATTCGTTCGCTTCTTGCTAGTATGCACAAACGTGAAAGAGAAAAGAAAGAAGATGTTTCTGCGACAGGAGATTACGCTGTTCGTAAGAAGATTTTTACCAAAGATATGCGTTCAGATTATACGATTTTAATACCACAAATGGCACCAATTCATTTTGAATTGCTAGAAACTGCTGTAAAAGCTAGTGGTTACCATGTAGAACTTTTACGAGAGTGTACAGAACATACCGTTGAAACTGGCTTGAAATATGTGAATAATGACGCTTGTTATCCATCGATTTTAGTAACCGGTCAAATGATTGAGGCGCTTCAATCTGGAAAATATGACTTGAACAAAACTGCGTTAATTATGTCGCAAACTGGTGGTGGTTGTCGT
>Ga0137298_10088_pt2 | contig 51515 bp, 49 predicted proteins | sample RamsorincwithD2O_2_FD_97182 | JGI IMG/M metagenome (GOLD analysis project Ga0137298, IMG submission 97182) | Mouse cecal microbial communities from Vienna, Austria - Glucosamine amended with D2O | ecosystem: Host-associated > Mammals > Digestive system > Large intestine > Cecum | place: Austria...
CAGTATCGATGAGCGAGAGCTTATCTAACTCAGTATCAATGAGCGAAAGCTCAAGTAACTCAGTAAGCATGAGTGAAAGTCTAAGCAACTCAGTATCAATGAGCGAGAGTTTGAGCAACTCAGTAAGCATGAGTGAAAGCCTAAGTAACTCCGTATCGAGGAGTGAAAGCTTAAGCAACTCAGTAAGCATGAGTGAAAGCCTAAGCAACTCCGTATCGATGAGCGAAAGTTTAAGCAACTCAGTAAGCATGAGTGAAAGCTTAAGTAACTCAGTATCAATGAGTGAAAGCTTAAGTAACTCAGTATCAATGAGCGAAAGCATGAGTAACTCCGTATCGAGGAGTGAAAGCTTATCTAACTCAGTGTCAATGAGTGAGAGCTTAAGCAACTCAGTGTCAATGAGCGAAAGCTTATCTAACTCAGTAAGCATGAGTGAAAGCTTAAGCAACTCAGTATCGATGAGCGAGAGCTTATCTAACTCAGTATCAATGAGCGAGAGTTTGAGTAACTCAGTAAGCATGAGTGAAAGCATAAGTAACTCAGTAAGCATGAGTGAAAGCTTAAGCAACTCAGTGTCAATGAGTGAAAGTCTAAGCAACTCAGTATCAATGAGCGAAAGCATAAGTAACTCGGTCTCAATGAGTGAGAGACTGAGTAACTCAGTATCAATGAGCGAGAGCATAAGTAACTCAGTATCAATGAGTGAAAGCATGAGCAACTCAGTAAGTATGAGCGAAAGTTTGAGTAACTCAGTAAACATGAGTGAGAGCTTAAGCAACTCGGTATCAATGAGCGAGAGTATGAGCAACTCGGTATCGATGAGTGAAAGTCTAAGCAACTCAGTGTCAATGAGCGAAAGCTTAAGCGACTCTGTCTCAATGAGTGAGAGTTTAAGTAACTCAGTGTCGATGAGTGAAAGTCTAAGCAACTCAGTATCAATGAGCGAGAGCTTAAGCAACTCAGTATCGATGAGCGAGAGCTTATCTAACTCAGTAAGCATGAGTGAGAGCCTAAGCAACTCAGTGTCAATGAGTGAAAGTCTAAGCAACTCAGTATCAATGAGCGAAAGCTTAAGCAACTCAGTGTCAATGAGTGAAAGTCTGAGCAACTCAGTATCGATGAGCGAAAGCCTAAGCAACTCAGTATCGATGAGCGAGAGCTTATCTAACTCAGTAAGCATGAGTGAAAGCCTAAGCAACTCAGTATCAATGAGCGAGAGTTTGAGTAACTCAGTAAGCATGAGTGAAAGTCTAAGCAACTCAGTGTCGATGAGTGAAAGCTTAAGCAACTCCGTATCGATGAGTGAAAGCATGAGTAACTCAGTATCAATGAGCGAAAGCCTAAGCAACTCAGTATCAATGAGCGAAAGCATGAGTAACTCAGTATCAATGAGCGAGAGTTTGAGTAACTCAGTAAGCATGAGTGAAAGCTTAAGCAACTCAGTATCAATGAGCGAAAGCATGAGTAACTCAGTATCAATGAGCGAGAGTTTGAGTAACTCAGTAAGCATGAGTGAAAGCTTAAGCAACTCAGTATCAATGAGCGAAAGCATGAGTAACTCAGTATCAATGAGCGAGAGTTTGAGTAACTCAGTAAGCATGAGTGAAAGCTTAAGCAACTCAGTATCAATGAGTGAGAGCTTGTCTAACTCAGTAAGCATGAGTGAAAGCATGAGTAACTCAGTATCAATGAGTGAAAGCTTAAGCAACTCAGTAAGCATGAGTGAAAGTCTAAGCAACTCAGTGTCGATGAGTGAAAGCTTAAGTAACTCAGTAAGTATGAGCGAAAGCTTAAGCAACTCAGTGTCAATGAGTGAAAGCATGAGTAACTCAGTATCAATGAGCGAAAGCCTAAGCAACTCCGTATCAATGAGCGAAAGCTTAAGTAACTCAGTAAGCATGAGTGAGAGCCTAAGCAACTCAGTGTCAATGAGTGAAAGTCTGAGCAACTCAGTATCGATGAGCGAGAGCTTATCTAACTCAGTAAGCATGAGTGAGAGCCTAAGCAACTCAGTGTCAATGAGTGAAAGTCTGAGCAACTCAGTATCAATGAGCGAAAGCTTAAGCAACTCAGTGTCAATGAGTGAAAGCATGAGTAACTCAGTATCAATGAGCGAAAGCTTAAGTAACTCAGTAAGCATGAGTGAAAGCCTAAGCAACTCAGTATCGATGAGTGAAAGCATGAGTAACTCAGTGTCAATGAGCGAAAGCCTAAGCAACTCAGTGTCAATGAGTGAAAGTCTGAGCAACTCAGTATCGATGAGCGAGAGCTTATCTAACTCAGTAAGCATGAGTGAAAGCTTAAGCAATTCAGTATCAATGAGCGAAAGTTTAAGTAATTCGGTCTCAATGAGTGAAAGCATGAACAACTCAGTATCGATGATTGAGAGCTTATCTAACTCGGTAAGCATGAGCGAAAGAGTCTCTGAATCCACTAGTTTCTCTACTTCTATTACTTCTAAATCTATGCGTTCAACAAATACTAGTGAAAGCTTAAGTACCTCGAATGTTTCAGCTTCTCAAAGTTTGATACCTTCTGAAATTCCTGCAAATTCACTAAGAAGTGAAACAGGACAAGCAAACTCAGTTACACCTATTGCTAGCGAAAAGCGTCTATCTTCAAATAGAAGAAATTCCGAATCAATTGGAATAATTAAAGTAAATAAGACTAATAGAATGGCAAAGCGGCCTCGTAACCAGAAGCTTCCACAAACGGGTACTAAAAATAATTCCAGTTTGTTAGGAATAATTGCAGCTAGCTTGGGAGCATTATTAGGGTTAAGATCCAGAAAAAATAATAAAAAATAGGTATTTAAAATGAAGAAAACACTGATAATCATCGTTAAATAAACGTTGATATATCAGTGTTTTTGCTTTTATATGGCAAATTTTTAATTCCTGAGCTAGTAGATGAAGATGAAGTGCTTTACTTAGGTAACAATACAATTATTGATCAAAATTTAGATGATCTATTTGCAATTGATGTAGAAGATAAGCCTTTGTATGCAATAATTGATTTTGTACATCCCGATAAGTTTAATATGGGTGTTATGCTTATAAATAATATCTACTGGCGCAATAACAATATTGGTAATCAATTTTTAGAACTAAGCAAAAATTATGGTCTAGTTTATGAGCAAGCTATGATTAATGATGGGTTTGGTATCAATATTGGAAAGTTGCCTGAAATTTACAATTATCAAATTGGATTTGGAGATCCTAATTTTGAATTAACAAATTCATATCTGTATTATGTAGACACTGTTGAGAGGCCTGCAATTATTTAATATGCTAGTGATAGTAGGCTAATTAGAGAAAGTTCATCTAAAAACTTAAGTAAAAAGTGGTGGAATTATCATAGTAGTGAATGGTCAGAAGTAATCAATCATCTAACTTCTAACAGACTTGAAAATAAATTTGATAAAGAAGCTATTATTTTTTTGAATTACGCAGAAAATCATGGCGCACAAGAACTTAATCAGGCGCTTACCAAATATTCATTTTAATATTGTTTCGGGACGGGCATTATATACAGGTTTAGACATTTTAACGCAAAATGGGAATGCAACCCTTTATCCTCAAATTTTAAATTACCAATTAAAGTCAATTATCGAAAAAACAGATCTTTGTTTTGATATTGGCTATGGCAATAAGAATGTCCATTTCGAAACTGTATTGAAATTGCTGGATATTCCTACTTTTGCTTTTAGGGATACTCAATATCATGAACAGAGTAATAATTATTACGTAGCTGACAGTATGGATGAGATGATAAAACAAGTTAATAAATTACCAGCTAATAGTTCTAAGAAGTCTTTTGATGATATTTTTGATATTTCAGTTAAATCAATTGATGAAACTTTAGATGAAATAATTGAAAATAAGAAATCTGTGGTGCGAATTGGAGATGGTGAACTAGACTTGATATATGGTGAAGACATTATTTATCAACATTTTAATCCAGAGTTAGCGAAGATATTAAAAGATAGTATTCTAAATAACCATAATCCAAGGGTATTAACTTGTTTACCGGATATCTTTACTAATTTAGACAGATATAATGAAATGCGTGGTTATTATGCTGTAGGAGTGTTACCGAGATTTAGTGACTTTTTTAAAGAAATTGAAAAGACGAAGTATTCATATGGCTCGACATTTATGTCTAGAATGTATATGAGTTTCAAGGATAAGAGTAAAAGTCAACATTATTTCCATAAACTTAGGAAAATTTGGCAGAATAAGGATATTTTGATTGTGGAAGGGGAATATACTCGTTCAGGAGTAGGCAATGATCTTTTTGAAAATGTAAGATCAATTCAGCGTATAATTTGTCCTGCTGAAGATGCTTACGATGAAGTACATGAAATTGAAGAAGCGATTAGAAATAATGCTCAGAATAAGTTGATTTTATTAATGTTAGGACCTACAGCCAAAGTAATTGTCAATGATTTACAAGATTTAGATAATCAGATCCTTGACATTGGGCATATTGATACAAAATATGAATGGTTTAAGATGGATGCTAAATATGTAGTATCGATTGGTAAAAATAAACATATGGCAGAATCTGTGGATAAAAATCTGAATGAAGAAGATAATCCTCAGTACCAAAAAGAAATAATTATGAAAATAAATAAGAAATAAAAGCTCTTAATGAGGAATCAAGTAGGTATAAGTTATCTATTTGATTCCTTTTCTTTTATATAGTGTTATCTTTGATTTTGCACTTAACTATAGCGTAGTACGTTTAATTTGTTTATCTACAATCTCAAAACAATTTGTAAGTGTATTAGATACTTATAGATAAATAGAATATAAGTGTTATATAATGTATTTTTAGTAGATAATATATTATGCGATTCGTGAAAGTTAGATGTTTAAATATTAATAGAAATGAGTGATAAGTTTGAAAACGATAGTATTAAATGGTGATTATGGATTCTTAGATAAAATTGAAACAACAGTTAAATCAATTATTTATCATAATCAGAAAGTAAAAATCTATGTTATCAATCCTGATATTCCACACGAATGGTTCATTAATTTGAATCAATATCTCAGTCAAATAGGGTCACAAATTGTAGATAAAAAAATTGATCAGGCATATTTAAATGACGTTAATTCTTCTTTTAAAGGAATTAAAAATATTGCTTTTGCGAGAATACTAATTTCTGAATTAATTAAAGAAGATAAAGTACTATATTTAGATTGTGATATAGTTGTGAATGCCAATTTAGATGAATTATTTAATATTGATTTAGAAAATAAATGGGTTTGTGGTGTGCGTGACTATCAAGTTCCTGCAGAATTTAATTCGGGAATGTTATTGATTAATAATAAAAAGTGGAAGGAAAGTAACATAGTTTCTAGCCTTTTAGAAAAAGCAAAAGGGCCTAATCTTCGAAATGGTGATCAGACTGTCATTAATGAAGTATTTAAAGATAAAATTGAAGAACTAGATTTATCTTATAATTACCAAATTGGTTTTGAAAAAGCAGCTTTTTGGGGAAATCTGCAAAAAACTACACAATTTCTTGATAAAGTTAAAAAACCAAAAATAATCCACTTTATTACTGAAGACAAGCCATTTAACTTAGTATCAACAGTTAGTTTACGAAACAAATGGTGGCATTATAGAAGACTAGAATGGTCAGAAATTATTTCTAAATATAGTAGTTTTGATAAGAGTAAAATTAAAGATCTATCTTTTGATGGAGAGGCATTTTTGCTTACTCGTATGGCGGACGTACAGAATATTGAACAGTTGATTCAAAAATTGCCAAATATAAGATTCAATATTGCTGCGTATACGCCTATGGCTTTTCTTTTATTGAAATTAACACAATATGATAATGTGAGACTTTTCCCGACTATTATAGGAAAAACTTTGGATAGAGAAATAAATGAAGCAGATATTTATTTGGATATTAATTATGGTCCTAAAGCTGATGAAATAATTGAAAGAATTATGAAGAGAAGGATACCTATCTTTTCTTTTGATCAGACTAAGTCTCAAAATTTGGATTATGATAATTATCAAGTCTTTCGTGATAATCAAATTGATGAAATGGCAGAAGCGATTAAAGAGACAGTAAAAACTAATGCTCCAAAATATAATATTAGAGTAAAAGATATGGATGAATCCTTAAACTTGATTTTGCAAGATAATAAATCTGTGATTCGCTTTGGGGATGGCGAATTTGATTTAATTAGAGGAGCCTCAATTCCCTATCAAACATATGATTCAGAACTTGCCAATCGACTAAAAGATATTATTTTGCGGGGCCAATTTAATAATACATTGGTTTGTTTACCTGATGTGTTTACCAAACCAGAGCGTTATCAAGATTTTACTCAATCATTCTACGAAAAATCTTTCTTTCCAAATAATGAAAGTTTCTTAAAAGAAATTGGACAAACTGGTAATTGGTATGGTTCAACTTTTATTTCAAGACCATACATTGATCTAGTTGATAAAAGTAAAAGTGCTGTTTACTTTAATAAATTGAAACAACTTTGGAGTGGTCGTGATCTGCTAATCGTAGAGGGAGCACTAACGCGTTCAGGAGTAGGAAATGATTTATTCACTAATACTAAATCAATTAAAAGAATTCTTGCTCCATCAAAGAATGCATACCAAAAAATTGATCAAATAGAACAAATGATTCGAGAAAATGCAGAAGATAGGTTGATTTTGTTGATGCTCGGGCCAACAGCCAAAGTAGTTGTGGATGATTTGCAAGATTTAGAGAATCAAATCATTGATTTAGGTCATATTGATTCAGAATATGAATGGTTCAAGATGGGAGCTACTCATAAAGTTAAGCTTGAAAATAAGCATACTGCAGAGTTTAATTTTGATGAAAATATTAATGCTGTTCATGATAAAGCTTATGAAAATGAAATTATTGGGAAGATTGAATAATGAAGACAATTGCCTTAAGTGTAGACTATGGCTGGATTGATAAAGCAGAGACCACTTTAAAGTCCATTTATGCGCATAATCAAGATGTAAAAACTTATATTATTAATCCTGATATTCCACATGAGTGGTTTATGAATATTAATCAATATTTGAAAAGTCTAAACTCAGAAGTTATCGATTTAAAAATTGATCTTAGTCGTTTTAAAGATATGCCAAATCCTGAAAATCGAATTTCTAAGATGGTATATGGCAAATTTTTGATTCCAGAATTAATTAAAGAAGATAAAGTTCTTTATTTAGATAGTGATGTAATTGTGGACCAAAATTTAGATCAGCTTTTTGAAACTAATATTGAAAATAGACCTTTGTATACTGTAGTGGACTACTTTAATCCTGATCAATTTAATTCAGGAGTCTTATTAATTAATAATAGATTTTGGTATAACAACAATATCGGAAACCAATTATTGGATTTAGGGAAGAAATATAATTTAAATAACACCCAGGTTATGATGAATGCAGGATTTGCGCAGAATTATGGAAAGTTAGATCCAAAATATAATTATCAAATTGGCTATGAGAGAAAAAGTTATTGGAATGATAAAGACAGTTTTTATGCATTCTTTGATCATATAAAAGAGCCTGCTATTATTCATTTTACTGAGCGAGATAAGCCATTTAACATCACTGATACAACTGAACTAAGAGAGAAATGGTGGGAGTACCACAATTTAGAATGGTCAAAAATTATTTTTAGAAACTTTGAATTAAATGACAATTATGATAAGACCTTTGACGGAGAGGCCTATATATTTACGAATGTCGCTGAAGTTCAAAATTTAGAAGAGCTAGTAAAAAAATTACCTAATATTCACTTTAGTATTGCAGCATTTACTCCAGTTGCCTTTTTATTAAGTCATTTATCTCAATATGATAATGTAACTATATACCCAAGTGCTACGGCTAAAAAACAAATTGAGCTTATTAATAAGTGCACCGTTTACCTTGATATTAATTATGGTGATAAAAATAAAATGGTACTTAATCGGATTAAGCGTCGGCAAGTTCCTATTTTGGCCTTTAATTCTTCAAGATCTGAAAGTAGAAATTATGATGCCTATCAAGTCTTTGAAGATGATCAAATTGATGAAATGGCAGAGGTAATCCAAAAGTTAGTAAAACGTCCTACTGACCACGTAGTTCCTCAGCTTTTTAATATACATGTCAGAGGAATGGATGAATCGCTAGATCGACTTATTAATGAGAAAAAATCCATTATTCGTTTTGGGGATGGAGAATTGAGTTTGATTAATGGAAAAGGTATTACTTATCAAGCATATAATAAGGATCTATCGAAAAAATTAAAACAGATACTTTTTGCGGGCGGTAATAATAAATACGATGTAGCCCTTCCAGATGTATTTGAAAGTTTAGAGGATTATGGTCAATATACAAAAGATTTTTATGAAACTAATTTCTTTTTTAACAATCAGTATCTTCTAAGCGAAGTAGAAAAAACAGAAAATATCTATAGTAATACTTTTATTTCTCGCCCATATATTGATCGAATTGATAAGGCTAAAAGTGCTGGTTGGTTTAATAAACTTAAGCAAATTTGGAAAGAAAAAGATATCTTAATTGTTGAAGGAGCGTTAACACGTTCAGGAGTGGGTAACGACTTATTTGATAACACCAAGTCGGTTAAAAGAATTCTTGCACCATCAAGAAATGCATACCAAAAAGTTAATAAAATAGAACAAATGATTCGAGAAAATGCAGAAGATAGATTAGTTCTATTAATGCTTGGACCAACAGCTAAGGTAATCGTGGATGATCTCCAAGATTTAGATAATCAATTGATCGATTTAGGTCATATTGACTCAGAATATGAATGGTTCAAGATGGGAGCTACTTATAAAGTTAAGCTTAAAAATAAGCATACAGCAGAATTCAATTTTGATGAAAATATTGAAGCAGTTCATGATCAAACTTATGAGAATGAAATTATTGGCAAAATTGAGTAATAAATAATGCAAACCAAAAAAGCTACTAAATCAAGGTTTTAACACCAAGATTTAGTAGCTTTTTATGTAGAATATTAATTTCTATCGCTAAATCCAAAGATCTGTAAGAATTGTAAGAATAAGTTAACGAAATCTAAGTAAAGTGCCAAAGCACCCGCAACTGCTAAGCCGTCAACAGAAACTTGGCCACTGTAGTTTTCGTAGATTTGCTTCATTCTTTGTGCATCCCAAGCAGTTAAAATAGTAAAGATAATAACTGCAATAAATGAGAAAATGTAAGAAACCATTGGATTTCTTAAGAACATGTTGATTAGCATTGCAACAATTAATCCAATTAAAGCTGCAGAAGCATATGATCCTAAATTATTTAAGTTCTTTTTAGTTGTGGTACCAATTACAGCCATTGTAATGAATACAGTAGAAGAAGCTACGAATGCAGAAGCAATGCTGTGGCCAGTATAAGCACCAGCAATTAATGAAAATTCAACTCCATAAACAATTGCCATGATCATTAGCATTACAAAGCTAGCTACCGGATTTCTCGTTGCTCTAAAACTAATTCCAAAAGTTAAAGCAAGTGGAACTAGCAATAAAATCCAAGTCATTGCTGGATTGCTAGCAAATAAGGTCATAACTTGTGTTCTAAAGACAGTCATTGTTAAGTAAGCACTTAAGGCAGATACTAAAACAGCAATTGTCATCATGCCGTACATTCTGCTTAAGAATCTATTTAAACCAGTTACGTCGACAATTGTACGGCGTTCTGGTTCTTGTGAAAAGTTATTCATAAAGCTCTCCCTCTTTCTTTTTATTAGTATATTTTAACTTATCTTGGCAGTAAAAGAAACTTTTATACAAAAGGATTATAGAAACGTCCTGAGTTGACTTTAAAGAGCAAAATTACAACTAGTACAAGAATAAAAGCCAAAGTAGTAACTAGATAATCAGCTAAGTTGAAATTTTCTGCAACATACCAAGTACGTTTCTTTTTAGAACCAAAGCGTCTAAGTTGCATTGCGGTGCTAATTGTATCAATACGATCAAGACTTGAAAAAATAAGTGGAGTAACAATATTTAAAGTTCCATGAATTCTTTTTCCAAGAGAAGCTTTTTTAGAAAGTTCATTTCCTCTTGCTTGTTGAGCTGCAGAAATTGACCAGTAACTTTCCTGAATATTAGGTATATAGCGTAAGGCTAGAGAAACCGCATAGGCAACTTTATAACTGACCCCAATTTTATTTAGACTAGCTGCAAATTGACTAGGGTTAGTAGTTAATAAAAAGAGTAGAACCAAGGGGATAGAACAGATATACTTCAAAATTACGTTAAATAAATAAAATAGTTCCTGTGCAGTTAAAGTGAAGTATCCTGCATTGATTAGAACCGTTTTTGAATGGTAGAGTGTCTCACCATAAGTTGGCTGAAAAATAAAAACAGCGATGATATTAATAATGGCAAAAACAATAATGAATTTAACAATAAAAGAAACTTGCTTCCATTTGATGCCAGCAATTTTTAACAAAATTAAGGATAGGATACAGATAGCAATCAAGAAGCGAGTATCATAGGTAACCATACAAGCAATGGATACCAGGATTAAAAAGATCATTTTTGTAGTAGCATTGAGAGCATGAATAAAACTATTACCTGGCTGGTAGCCCAAAATTTTACTATCATTCATAATCTTCATCCTTCCAGTTTTGTTGTTCAAAATTAATATAAGCCTGCACAAATTTATTTGGATCAGGTAAGTTATAATGTTTTGCCAGGTCGTAAAGACTAGTGCGCTTTAATGAGGCTTCTTTAATTAAAGCTTGATTGGTTAATAATTCAATTGGGGTAGTATCTGCAATTAATTTTCCCTTAGTAAATGCCAAAGATCGACTAGTGTACTCAAGCATCAAGTGCATATCATGCGTGATAATAATGATTGTTTTTCCCATAGTGTTTAGATGCTTTAAAAAGCTCATAATTTCCGTATATGTCTTCCAGTCTTGACCGGCAGTTGGCTCGTCTAAAATAATAATCTCTGGTTCTAAGACCAAAATTGCAGCAATTGTGACACGCTTTTTCTGTCCAAAACTTAATGCAGAAATTGGCCAATGTCTAAAGGGATACAGTCCACAAATTTTCAACGTTTGGTTAACTTTTTGCTTAATTGTTTCTTCATCAACATTGCGTAAACGTAAACCCAGAGCAATTTCATCAAAGATCATTTTTTGAGAAATCATTTGGTTAGGATCTTGCATTACGTAACCAATTTTTTCGGCTCTCTCTTTAATTGATAAGTCACTTAAATTCTGGTCCTTAAGAGTGATTTTTCCTTCGTTAGAAATAAAACCACAAATAGTTCGGCAAAGGGTAGTCTTACCTGCACCATTTTGTCCAACTATTGAAATAAAATCGCCTTGATTAATAGTAGTAGAAATATCTTTTAAGGGATAGGGCTGATTCTTGCTATATTGATGACCAACGTGATCTAATTTTAATAATGGTAAATTATCTGTTTCTTTTTTGGTAATTTTAGTTTGTTTAGTCCAAGCTGCTAATTTATCGCTGATTTGTTCAGAAACAGGTAGGGTTGATATTTTGTCTAATTCTTTAATAGAACTTAGATTTACATTAGCGGCTGTAAGAGCCTTTAGGTATAGTGGTTCTCTAACGCCAATTTTTTCTAAGGTATGAGAATGGAGCAGCTCGTTAGTAGGCTGATCAGCAACAATCGTGCCTTCATTTACTAAAATAATTCTATCGATTGGTTGACTAAGAACTTCTTCTACTCGATGTTCAATGATTATAACTGTTGCATTAAGTTCCTTTTGAATTTTATCAATAATTGCCATCGTTTTAAGCCCAGAAGCGGGATCTAGATTAGCAAGTGGTTCATCGAATAATAAAATAGGTGACTCGTCAACTAAAACTCCCGCTAAGGCAACAATTTGTTTTTGACCCCCAGAAAGACTTTGTGGAGATTGAGTAAGTAATTCTTTGATTTTTAATTCATCCGCCCACTGGTTTACAGTTTGATGCATTTTATCCTTAGGTTGACAGTCATTTTCTAAAGCAAAAGCGATATCTTCACCAACTGTTAAGCCAATGAATTGACTATCAGCATCTTGTAAGATAGTTGAAGTAGTGAATGAAAAATCAAAAAGACTTGTGTTAGTGATATCTTTTCCATTCACTAAACATTTTCCTTCAACTTCACCTTGATCGATATTTGGAATAAGACCATTAAGGCAGCGACCAATTGTGGATTTGCCGCTGCCTGAAGGTCCAGCCAAAAGAATTTTTTCTCCTTTATTAATTTTCAAATTAATATTTTTAAGAGTGGGTTCTGCTTGACTGTTATATTTAAATGAAAAATCTTTAAATTCGATAATCGGGTCTGTCATTAATTGAGTAACCTTTCATAATTAATCTCTACGTAAACTACCTTTTTTAACTTTAGTTGCTGCATAAGCTTTAAGCAAGATAGTTCCTAAAATAAGGATAGAGATTGAGTTAGTGATGGTTGCAGTTGCTCCTTGTAAGAAAACTTTGTTTTGAGGTTCACTGTAAATCAAAATATCTCCAACTGGAGCGATGATTAACCAAGAAACAACGTTAGCAATAATTTGGACAATGTTAAAACCAATCATTTGTTTAGTAGTGAAAACACCGTTCTCTAAATCAAGACGCATACCATAGAGTCCGATAATTAAACCTAGAACAGCAGTTGCAAGGACCCAGCTCCACCAAGTTTGTCCATACATTAAGAAATCACTTAGGGCATGACCAATGAATCCCACGGAAAAACCAACAACTGGTCCATAAATGGTTGCAAGCAATGCTAAAAATGGATACACAATTTCAACGTTAGTGTTTGGAATACCAGTCGGAATTGATGTGAAACGAGCTAAAATAACATAAATGGCAGCCCCAATACCAATTGCAACAACACTTTTTACTGATAAGCCTTTTTGATTATTCATAATTTTCCCCCGTAAATAAATTATTCTTTTATTAAATCAATTTTCCAATCATTTCCTGTACCAATATTATACGTATCCGCAAATGAAGCTTGGTTTAAGGCGATGCCGACATTAACTAGTGAATTAATATAGATTAAAGGATCACTGATTGGTGCATCGGCAAAAGACCGGACAAAAGGTATTGTATCATGATAATAAACTTGGTCTTGATAAGTAATAGTAACAGTAAGTTTATCACCGCGTTGAATATTCGCCTTTTTAATTAAATCATAAGGAATATTAGTCCATAAAGAACCAAAGCGAATATCTAAAACATCAATTGATCCGCGTAGATGATCGTTTTCTAGACTAGCCTCAGTAAGTGGTAGTTTAACAACCGAAGTTGGATCTAATGTTTCACCTAAATCTTCAAAAGATTTTTCTCCCTCAGCGAATAAAGCCCCATTGTAAGCATAGATGTCACGGCCATGAAAAGTGTTACTTTCTGAAGAATATGGAAGACGATTCTTTTGTTCATCAATCTCTCGTACTTCTTCTAGCCCCATATAAGTTGCAACATGAGTTAAGGAACCATTGTCTGGTGTAATGATAAAGTGGCCACTTTTGGTTTTAGCGGCAATACTTTTTCGGTTAGATCCCACTCCTGGATCAACAACTGAAACAAAAGTCGTTCCTTTTGGCCAGTACTTAATAGTTTGATATAGACGATACGAAGCAGCCCAAATATCATAAGGCGGAATCTCATGAGTTAAGTCGGACACAATAACATGTGGCGCAACCATATGTGCTACTCCGTGCATGGCACTAACAGCCCCATCTTTTAAGCCAAAATCAGTTTGTAGTACTAGAAAATGATTTGTTGTCATCAAACTCCTCCTCTTTAATATTTTTTTAATTACTAATAATTTACAATGTAATTAAAAATTCGTCAATAAAAAATCCGTACTATTTTGCTATGTAGGCGCATATAGTACGGATTTAATGAGATGAATTAATTTTTAGGATTCTTTTGCCATTTTAAACCAATCCCCGTAACCCCGGAAAGAATTGAGAAAAGTGGGGAAAGTAAACTAAAGAAGGTAAAGGGAATGAAGGCTAAAACTGGAACACCGAGAGTAGAAGCGGCAAAAGAACCAGCTACTCCCCATGGAATTAAGTAGTTAATTACACTTCCTCCATCTTCAAGAACTCGACTTAAGGCAAGTGGGTGAAGCCCAATTCGGTCGTAAGCTTGTTTAAAGGCACGACCAGGCAAAATTACTGATAGGTATTGTTCACCAACAAATAAGTTGATACAAATGCCTGAAAGAATAGTAGTGATGACTAAACGGCCCGGTTTTTTGAGATGTTCAACTAGCGGTTCCATAGCAGTTTGAACAATATTGAATTTCATGAGGAGTCCACCAAGAGATAAGGTGGCAATAATTAAACCAACAGTATCCATCATGCTGGAGATACCACCTCTGGTTAAAAGGGCGTTAACAGATGAATCACTAGTTTTTGCTACAAAACCATTCATAATTAAGTTAGTTAAGTCAGTAATAGATTGGTGCGGATTTTGAATAAAAATCATAATGACTGTAACAGTAATGTTTAAAAATAAGGTAGGAATTGCGGGAATCTTGCGCCATGCACAGATTAACATCAATAAGATTGGTACGATTGCCCACCAAGTAATATTAAAGTTATGCTCTAAGATAGAAACGGTGTGATTAATTTTTGAAGCATCGATTGAACCACTGTTTCCTAGAATCCAAAAAAGGATTAAAGAAACAACAGAGGCAGGAATGGTGGACCACATCATGTTCTTTATGTGGGCAAATAATTCACTTTCTGCAACTGCAGAAGAAAGATTAGTTGAGTCAGATAAAGGGGACATTTTATCTCCAAAAACTGCTCCCGAAATAATTGCACCAGCAACAAGAGCTGGATTAGCATTCATACTAGCTCCAATTCCAAAGAGTGCAATACCGACAGTTGAAATTGTTGTAAAGCCACTTCCGATAGCAAGACCAACAATTGAACAGACAATAAAGACAGATGGAACAAAAAATTGACCACTAATTAGGTGGAAGCCCAGTACCATGATTGATGGAATAATACTTCCTTTAATCCATAATCCAATTAAGGCCCCAATTAAGATAAAAATAAAAATTGGAATAATAGCTACACCAATTCCTTCTTTGATTCCGTCTTGAATTGAAGACCAATCATTTCCACGAATTCTAAGCCAAAATAATAATAAACATACTGTAAATAGAACGGGAACTTCCGGCATCAGTCCAAACTTAATAACTGAAATGCCTAAAATAAGTAGAAGCAAGAGTAAGATAATGATCGCTTCTGGAAAAGAAACTTTCTTTTTCATAAAAATCCTCCAATAAAAAAGTCCTGTTGAAATTAATCAACAGGACGCATTACCGTGGTACCACCTATTTACTGCAGATTGCAGCACTCTAATCAGGTGGTAACGGCACTGATTGTGGCCGAATAAAGATGAATCGTTGTAATTCGTAACTTATGCCTGACTGGTTCGCACTTCACCACCAGCTCTCTGACGCTTAACATAAGCACTACTGTGACGATAATTATTGCAATTATGATAGCAAGCTTAAAAAAAGATGTCAATGAATTTTATTAATAAAAATAATAAGATTTCGAATTATGTGGTCTGAGCGGTAAAATAGATAGGTATAGAAAAACTAAAAATTTAAATTGAGGGATTAAGATGAATGATATTTTAACCACCAAAGAATTAGGAAAAAATTTTAAACATAAGCGTGTTCTAGATCAAATTAACCTTAATGTTCCGACTGGCAAAATCTACTGTATTATGGGACCAAATGGAGCAGGAAAATCGACACTATTAAAAATAATTAGTGGAATTGAAAAGCCAACTGAAGGAGTAGTTACTTTCAAAGATAAAAATTGGAAGAGAGAAGATTTAAAAGTAATTGGCTCCTTAATTGAAGAGCCTGGATTGTTTGATAACTTAACAGTTGAAGAAAACATCAAATTAAAACTAAAACTTCACCGTATTGAAAATAAAAATCAGGAACAAATATTAAATACATTAGGTTTTGGTGATCATAATCATGAAAAAGTCAAAGGCTTTTCTACAGGGATGAGACAGCGCTTAGGAATTGCCTTGGCTTTTATGGGAAATCCTGATTTAGTTATTTTGGATGAACCAACAAATGGTCTTGATACTTTTGGTATTCATGAGTTGCGTGAGCTTTTGATGCTAGAGAAAAAACAAGGAAAAACAATAATTATAGCTAGCCACATGCTTTCTGAAATTCAAAAGGTTGCAGATCGAATTGCTATTTTAGGTGATGGAAAATTGCTCCTAGAAGAAGATTATGAACCAGAAACAGATTTAGAAGAATTATTCATCTCAACTTTAGAAAAGGCAGGCATAAAGCATGACTAATATTTTAAAAGTTGAATTTTTAAAAACAAAACATAGTGTAGTTCGCTTATTAGTATGGCTACTACCAGTGATTGCTGTTTTGATGATGACTGCTGTTTTCTGGGATAACCAATATCTAGTTCAATTAATGATGGGCCAATGGAGTTACTTCTGGTTAAATATGTCAATTGGACTACTTGTTGGTCTTAGTACTTATTATCAAAAGCAAGCTACAAAATTTAGAGAAATACTGACATCTCCACAAGACTTATTGAGCTATGAAATTGGGAGAATTCTCCATGGAATTATTCAAGCATGTATCATGAGCGTGATTTTTATAGTTTTGATGATCTGCGTTCGTTTTATTTTTTCGAGTACCGAAGAAATAAGCTTAATGATTTGTTCAATAATTGGAGTTTTATTAGCATCTTTATGGCTGGTGCCATTTTATTCTTGGCTCGTACGAATTACTAATCTATATTTTGCATTAGGAATTGGTTTTTTAGGATCTATTTTAGCAATGTTTTTAAGTCATACAACTTGGAGCATGTGGTGGCCATTTGACTGGGGGATGCTCTTAAATAATCTGTGGATAAAAGGCGACTTTGTCTTTGGATCATGGAGCTTAGTAATTTGCGGCTTAATATTAGGAATTATCTTAAGTATTTTTAGTGCGTACTCTTTTAAAAAGCAATAATATTTTTTAGTAAAATAGTAACAAGTATCTAAATATTGAGGATTGAATTATGCAAAAAAATCAAATAGTTGACTTAGAAATTACAGACTTGTCTTATGAAGCAATGGGGGTTGCTCATCTAGATGGAATGACGGTTTTTGTAAATAACGCTCTTCCAGGTGAGATTGTTTCTGCCAAACTTTTAAAAGTAAAGAAAAATTTTGCTTTTGCTAAAATTGAAAAAATTAAAAAAGAGAGTCCAGATCGGATTAACGTGAAACTTCGCCAATGGGTTCAAACGGGGCTAGCATCTCTTGCTCATATTAAATATGATAAACAGCTTGAATTTAAACGTAATCAAGTTGTTAATTTACTACATAAAGCAGATTTAGATAATGTTAAAGTAGGTCAAACGATGCCTAGTCCAGAAGAAACAGGTTATCGGAATAAGGCACAAGTGCCAGTACGTGAAGTTAATGGCAAGCTTGATATTGGATTTTTTAGAAAACATTCTCATGACTTGGTGCCGTTAACTAGCTTCTTTACTACGGATCCAGAGATTGACCGAGTTTTAATTAAGGTACGCGACATTTTGAGAAAGAATCATGTTCCTGCATATGATGAGATTCATAATAAGGGAGAAGTTCGCTATCTTGAAGTTCGCCGCTCTAAAGCAACGGGCGAAATTATGGTGATTTTAGTATGCTTACATAAAGATTTTCCACAATTAAAAGAAGTTACTAAAGAAATTAGTGAGATCAAGGGCGTAACTAGCGTAGTTTTGAACCATAATCCTAAAAAGACGAATGTGATCTTAGGTAAAAAAGATTACTTGCTTTGGGGAGAACCACAAATTACCGATAAAATTGGGGATGTTAGTTTCAAAATTTCTCCACAAAGTTTCTTTCAAATTAATTCTCTTCAAACTCCACGTTTGTATGATTTAGCTATTCAAAAAGCTGATCTTAAGCCGGATGATGTCGTAATCGATGCTTATTCTGGTATTGGTACCATTGGGCTTAGTGTGGCTAAGCACGTTAAGGCAGTGCGGGGGATGGAAGTCATTGAGCCCGCTGTTGAAGATGCTAATGCAAATGCTAAATTAAACGGCATCACTAATGCAGAATATGTTGTAGGTAAAGCAGAAGAAGTAATGCCGCGCTGGGCTAAAGAAGGCTTAAAGACTGACGTCATCTTTGTTGACCCACCAAGAAAAGGTTTAACTCCTGAATTTATTGACGCTGCTGTGGAAACAAATCCCAAGAAGATTGTTTATATTTCATGTAATCCAGCAACCATGGTGCGTGACTTGCAACTCTTCAAGGAACAAGGTTATGACTTTGATGAAATTGATCCAGTTGATATGTTCCCGCAAACTCCTCATGTTGAAGCTGTAGCAGTCCTTGAACGTACAGAAAAATAGGTTATAAATGCCGGCGTAACGGCATTTTTAGGTAATCGGAAGTGTACTAATTCCTCTTTTGGTGATTGGAATTAGTACACTTTTTGCTTGTTGAGCTAGAGGGTCGAGTGGACAACGTGCTGGATTTTTAGGTTGTGTAGATAAGTGTCCGTTTTGGGGAGTTGAGTTGGTTAAGTTGATGAGAGAAACAGTAATAGTTGACTATATTGCAAAAATTAAACCAATAAATGCGGATAAAATTGAAGCACAGGCGCATGGAATAGCAACATTCAGTGAAAATGGTAATAGCCTTCATATTCATGTGGAAATATTTGATACGCCTGCCAATATTGAACATTGGGAACATTTCCATGGATTTCCAGATGGGAAACAAGCTCATGTTCCGACGCTAATGCAGGATGTGAATCATGATGGCTTTATTGATTTACCTGAAACAGAGGTAGTATCTGGGACAACGATGGTTCATTTTGATGATGCACCACAAGAAATGAACATTCCCCATGATGGCTACCCGGTTGCAGATAAATACGGTCATTATGAATATGATAAGGATGTCCCATTAAAAGATTTACAAGTAAAATTTAAGCAAGCATTTGGTAGTGACGATCTTCAATTAGACAAACGAGTAGTTTATGTTCACGGCGTACCAGCGGATCTTAAATTGCCATCTAGCGTTGCCGGTAATGTTATGAGTTATGATGCACATACAACTTTGCCAATTGCTGCTGGAGAGATTAAATTGGCACATTAATTTTTATAGAACTGAAATTTGAAAGCCAGAGTCCATGCCTTTTGCATGGTTTCTAGTCTTTTTTGTATATTCTCTCTTTTATTAAACGAAATTTACACGATAAAACTGTGATTTTTTGCTTAAAAGATAAATATAAAAAGACACTAGTATCTTGATAATAGTCAAGTCACCTAAATTGTTTTTTACCTATAATGTGTAGTGTCAAGAAAGGGAGAGGGGAAAAATGATTAAGTTACAACAATTTTTTATGAGGTACAAAAAGCAGCTTTTGCTTGTTAATACTATTCTGCTGTTGCTTGCTGAAGGATCTAAATGGCTATTGCACATGAATTTACCATACCAGGCTTTGATGCTTATCGTGGGGATTGTCGGAGTACTTCCAATTGCTTTGACGGCTATTTCATCTTTAAGGGTTAAATTAATTTCTATTGATGTTTTAGTATCGCTGGCGGTAATCGGTGCCTTCATTATTGGTAAATTTAATGAAGCAGCCATTGTTACTTGGCTATTCATGTTAGGAGATGTACTGGAAGAATTAACCCTAAAGAAAACCCGGTCAGCCGTTGCTGATTTAACCAAAATGGCACCACAGACTGCGTTAGTTGTTCAAGATGATGGCTCAACTGAGAAAGAAGACGTCGATTTCATTGATCCTGGGGAGAAGATTTTAGTTAAAACTGGTGATCAGGTTCCAGTCGATGGCAAGGTTATTTCAGGTTCCGGTTATCTTAATGAAGCCAGTGTTAACGGTGAATCTAAATTAGTTAATAAAAAAGCCGGTAATGAAGTATATGCAGGAACTATCCTTGAAAACGGTACATTGACTGTCGAAACTACCGCAGTCGGTGAAGATACGACTTTCGGTAAAATTATTGAAATGGTTGAAGAAGCACAAGATACAAAGTCACATACAGAAAAGTTAATTAACCGGTTTTCCAAATATTACACTCCTGCCGTACTTGTAATTGCGATTGCTGTGGGCCTAATTACTAAAGATCTTAAGTTAGCTATTACGGTCATGGTGCTGGGCTGTCCAGGTGCTCTAGTTATTGGTGTACCAGTATCTACAGTTGCTGGTATCGGTAATGGTGCTAAAAGCGGCATTATGTTTAAAGGGTCGCAAGTAATGGATCAAACTCACCGGATTGATGAAATTGCTTTTGATAAAACCGGCACTTTGACTGTTGGACATCCAGAAGTTAGTGCAATTGAGGTATTAAATGGGTCCAAAGATGAAATTATTAAATTAGCTGCTCAAATTGAGCATCAAAGTAACCATCCCTTAGCTCAGGCAATTGCCAAATTAAATAAACAAAAGCCAGCTTCAATTAAAGTGGAAACTGTTAAGGGTAAGGGAATCATCGCCATTTTAAATAATCAAAAATATTATTTAGGTAACCAAGACTTAATCGTTGAAAATACCCGTATTAATGCAAAATTGGATAAGACAATTAATCATTTAAGTCAATTAGGTAATTCAATTGTCGCTTTTGCTAATGAAGACCAAAGTCAATTAGCTGTTTTTGGCATTAAAGATCAATTGCGCCCAGAAGCTAATGCTGCTTTAACCCGCTTAAAAGAATTAGGAGTTAAAAAGTTAGTTATGCTTTCTGGAGACAATCAAGAAACTGCTGAACGAATTGCGGCGAAGTTGTCGATCGATGAAGTTCATGGTCAAATGTTGCCACAAGACAAGGCTGCTTTTGTTAAAAAAGAAAGAGCTAAGGGACACCATATTGCTTTTATTGGTGATGGGATCAATGATAGTCCGGCCTTAGCTAATGCTAATGTTGCAATTGCCGTTGGTAGTGGAACGGATGTTGCCATTGAAGTTTCAGACATAGTTTTAGTTAAAAATGACTTGCGGAAGATTGCTTATGCCCTTGGCTTATCCAAGAAGACAATTTTGAACATGAATGAAAATATCGGGATGGCTTTACTGACAGTCTTATTGTTGTTCATCGGTTTGTTTGCGGGTTATGTTGAAATGGCAAGTGGGATGTTTATTCATGAATTTAGTATCTTAATTGTTATCTTGAACGGGATGAGATTAATCAAATTTCAACAAAAAATTGATGATCATCAAGTTTATAATCAACAAAACAAAGTAGCATTAGATATGTAAATTAATAAGGAAGAGGGAATTTAATCATGGAAAAAGTAATGATGAAATTATCTGGCATGACCTGTCCTTCATGCTTAAGCAAAATTGAAAGGGCGGTTGGTAGTTTGGATGGAACCGACCAAATAAAAGTTTTATTCAATGCAGGAAAGCTAAAATTTACGCTGGATCCTGATAAGACTAAAACTGTTGACGTCAAGACAGCTATTGAAAAAATGGGTTATGAAGTACAAGGAATTAAGGAAAAGGAGCTTAACTGATGAATGCAGAAGAAAAATACCAGGCGGAATTGAAGCAAAGCGACCTTGATCACCATCAGCCAACTGCAGCTGCTATGACTGGTCACATTATTTCTAACTTATTAATCCATTCTTTAAAGATTAACCAAGCTAACTTATTTGCTAAAGGATCTGCTAGTCTTTTTTTAGGCGAAAAAGCTGCTGGTTGGATTGCTTATGAACGTCAGGAATTTGACCAATTGAATCACTTATTGGTTAATAATGGTGAAAGTATTCCAATAATTACAGCTCAATTTAAGGAATATTCTACGCTAGAAGAAGATGGCAGTAGTAAATATTTAGCAGGTGATAAGCAATTGTTTGCCTTGGTAAAAGATTTTGATACGCAAACGCTCTTCATTACTAAGGCAATTGCTTTAGCTAACAATGAAAGTTGGCTAGAATTATCTGCTAATTTAACTAATTTAATGGCTTGGATTAAGGAGCAAATTCGGGTAACTCAAGACTTCTTAGGTCATGAACTAAAAGAAGGATTGTATGTCGAAGACGACGATGATGACTTTTAATTAAAGGACGATGAATTTAATGGCTGATTTATGTGTTAACTTAGTACCACTATTTAATGCCTTACCTCAGGATGAGAAGATGCAAATCGAAAAATTAGTTCAGCATAAAAACTATCAAAAGGGTAAAGTGATAATTAATCCAACGATAAATGATAATTTAGTAATTGTCGCTGATGGTAACGCTAAGCAGTACACCTTAGATGAAGACGGCTATGAGAATGTTTTGCAAATCTTGCATACAGGTGATTATATTGGTGAGAATTGGCTTTTTGGTCAAAAAAATATCAATAATTACGTCGAGGCTACGGAACACAGTGAAATTTGTTTATTAAAACGGCAGGATCTACTGAAGCTGATGCATAAACAGCCAGAATTAAGTATTCGATTATTGGAACTAAATATTGTTAAAGTTTCGGAAATGCAAAAACAAATTCACTTGTTGGCTTTGCCGAAGGTTGAAGACCGGTTATTAAAGTATTTACAAACATATGCAGATGAAATTGGTAAAAATAATTTTACCTTACCCTTAAAAATGAAGGACTTAGCCTTATACCTTGGAACAACACCTGAGACCCTGTCTCGTAAATTTGCTTTATTAGAAAAGCAAGGTCAACTGAAACGTCAATTACGTCGAATTGAATTATTCGAAAATTAGTTTAATTAGGCAATTATTGCTTAGTTGATAATATACACGTTATATCAGTTTGGAAAATAAGAGAAAGGCGGGTCATATTATATGCAAAGTGAATTTCAAAAAATTTTTCAAGAAATTCAAGCAGATCCTGATAATGAATCTTTTACAAAGCAAGCGATCAAGCCACTTTACTATGCTTCTTCATCTGCCAGAATAAATATCATTGGTCAAGCAACAGGACGAATTGCCCAAGAAAAAATGAAATTCTGGGATGATCCTAGTGGTGATCGTCTTCGGACCTGGTTAGGAGTTTCGAGAGACGTTTTCTATTATTTTGTCAAAAATTAGAAAATGCAGACTTCCAAAACTTTTTAAATCTTGTAATAAGCCACTGCGTAATGATATCGAACACAATAATATTCCGCAGGGAGTGAACTCTAAAACTATGGTAAATATGATACTCAGTGAAAATACTTGAAATCTTCTTCAAAGTATAATTCACAATTATCCTCAAGAATGCTTTTTTGATCCTAATCATTTTACTAATGAAATATATTTATCGATTTATCCAGTACTAAAATCTTCAATGATTTTTGGGAGAAAATGTATTAATTATGTTATGCAGGGTTTTGATCTTCATTGGAAGTTTCAAGATATAAGTAAAGCGGAAGAGGAGAATACTTTTCACCCTGAACCAAATTCAGTGAGTAAGGAATGTGAGAATTCTTTGTACTTTACAAGGTACTGGTTACCAATTGAAAGACAGAATAAGATGGTGATTTAAATTGAGGGATGAATTTTATAAAGTGGATGACGGTACCACACTTTGGAGTGATGACAAAAAGTATTACTACGACAATGATTATTACCCTAATGTGAGGTTAGTTCGTAGTGGTAATCTTTTAAAAGATGAAGATCACAATAAGACGTATGAAATCGTAAATGGCAAATTTATATATTTAAGAGAAGATAATTTTCAACATATCGACGGCAAACCTTATGTTTGGTACAGCTAGCATCTTGTTAGAGTTTCTCACAAACTCACTGTCTTGATTTATGGCACCAATAGGTTTCCACAGACTGATTAAAATTCTTAACTCTGAGTAACGTTGAAAGTGCTTAAATCCATGGGTCATAACGGTTGTGTAGATATAAGAGCTACCATTACACAGACATAGTTAACCGCGCCACATGACCGTTTAGCCCCAATGTGCAATTGTCAGAAACCAGTCACTGCATGTTGAAGCTGTAGCAGTACTGGAGAAGAAATAACGATTATTAAAATAAAAAAATGCTGTATGCTTTGTAAAAAACATGCAGCATATTTTTTTGTCTCAAAAGGGTTGAGGATCATGATATGCAAGAATTACAATTAAAGAAAGATAATAAACGAAAAAGCTCTATTAAAAACTGGCATAACACAAAGAGGAAAATATTATGCATCATCTAAAAAAATTTGTTCTATATACTATCATGGCGCTTTGTGCTTTTTCATTACTTTTATTTGTAATACCGACCGATAAGATGAGTCCAGGAAGTCGAAATACACCGAAAGAGCTTAAAAGCTACATGAAGTCTCATCATATTAATGGGGTAATGTTAGTCAGTGGCAAAGATGGAAAACCAGTTGTAGTGGAAAATAACGAAACTACTAATAAAGAAAAGATAGTGAAGGCTAATCAATTGTTTCCTACAGCTTCTTTGCAAAAAATTATGACAGGAACTGGAATTTATCAACTTCAACAAAAAAAGCAGCTCAATTGGAATACTCCTTTATCTAAATATTTCCCTCAAGTTCCAGGTAGTAATGACATAACGATTCGGGAATTAATGAATCATACAAGTGGATTGATTAATAATGCTCGTCCATCTGCTCCGCTTAAAAAACAGCAAGAACAAATTGCGTATATGCTTGATCATATGCAATATGATCATCTTCATACTTGGGATTATCAGGATGTGGACTATGAATTATTAGCAGCAATTATTAGTCGAGAAAGTAATTTAACTTATAATAATTACATTCAAAAGCAATTTGCTAAGCCTCTTCATCTTAACCAGATAAAAGATTTTTCCGAAGTTAATAAAAAAGAAATTCCGCAACCATTAAACGAAAATGTTAGCTGGCATACAGTAACAGTGACTACATCTTCTGACTTTGGAGCAGGAAATTTATTTATATCTCCAAATGATTATTGGAAATTCGTTTATAACGAAGTTTTAAAAGACCCTAAGATGATTAACCAATTTTCTCAGCAAACTAAAGGTCAAGAGGTAGCGTACTTTGGCGGAGTATATTTTAAGGGAAATATAATTCGCGCAGAAGGGAGTATTCCGGGATATAATTCCTGCTTTGTGGCTGACTACAAAACTAAGCAAATGATAATGCTTTTCTCTAATAATATTGACTATCTAACTTTAAAGAGAACATCTGATTATATTTTGCATCATTATTATGGAGAGTTGTAATTAGTATTTATTAACGGGATCAATCTATGAAAAAAACTTTAATCAGATTCCAGAAGAATTACCAAAAGAGATTAAAAATTTTATTTCTGGATCACCAATTTATGACAGCTCCTCTTCACCTGAAGCAAGGGTCTATTTTATAGATAAAGATGAGGGCTATTATTTAAAAAGAGCTAGACTGGGAAAGTTAGAAAAAGAAGCTAAGATGACGCGGTACTTTTATTCAAAGGGACTTAGCGCAGAAGTATTAGATTATACTGCAAATGATTATGATTGGCTTTTAACAAGGGCGGTGAAGGGTGAAGATTGCGTTTACTCAGAATATCTCGCAAATCCGGAACGCTTATGTGATACCATCGCTTGCGAATTGAGGAAACTGCATGAAACAGATTACGCTGATTGCCCAATTATGGATAGAACGATCGAATATTTGGCAACTGCTGAACAGAATTACCGAACTGGGAATTACGATAAATCGGCTTTTCCTGATAGTTTTGGTTACCGATCAGCAGAAGAGGCACATCAGGTTTTGGAAGCAGGAAAAGATGCTTTGCAGGACAAAGTTTTACTCCATGGAGATTATTGTTTACCAAATATTATTCTTGATAACTGGAAGTTTTCAGGCTTTATTGACTTTGACTGTAGCGGTGTTGGCGATCGACATATTGATTTATTTTGGGATGCTTGGACTCTCTGGTTTAATTTAAAAACTAATAAATATCATGATCGCTTTCTTGATGCATATGGAAGAGATAAGATAGATGAGGCACTGCTGGATGTGATTGCTGCAGCTGAAGTATTTGGGTAAGAGTGATTTTTAGATACTTTTTCTGAAATTAGAACAAGACATTTTTAGTCATAAAAAAGGCTATGCAAAACAATTGCAAGATTCGATGGTGGATTTTTCAAGAAGTCCAGAGAGGATGAAGCAAGTGATGACATTTCAAGACAAGCTCGATGATATAACAGAAGCAACAAGAAACAAGACAGTAAAAGAAGAAAGTATTAAAAGACTAAAGGGCAATATTTCTATGCTAAAGAAGTTTGAAATTAGCGCAGAGCAGATTCGATCAGAAATGTTGCAAGAATATAGTGATGTACTGACTTCCGAAGAGATTGAAAAGTGTTTATCAGTTTTATAAAATAATGATATAAAATCTTAAGACCAATAACGAGGATACAATTTATGAAACAACTCAATCAATATAGATTAGATTGTGCTCAAAAGCAAAAAAGAGGTCTACATTTTATTTTGGCTTCAGTAGTTATTTGGTGTGCAATGACGGTAATTTATTTTTCCGAATTGCCAATTCTTACTAAGAATCTTTTTGCCTTTATTTGTACGGGGATGTTATTACCACTATCATTTTTAATTTCAAAAATAATTAATGTTGATTTTCAAAATAAAGATAATCCTTTGTCCAATTTAGGCCTTCTTTTCTCACTAAATCAATTGCTTTATTTATTAATTGCAATGTGGATTTATCCTACAATTCCTGAAAAGATGATTATGGTATTGGCAATTATTTTTGGTGCGCATTTAATGCCGTTTAGCTGGTTATATAGATCAAAAGTATATTTTGTTTTATCAATTATTATTCCATTTTTTGCATTAATCATCGGACTTAATTTTGATCCTGCTATTTTGTCAATGAGTATGGTAGGGGTTGAAATTATCTTTTGCGTACTTTTAAGTATAGAAAATCGAAGGCTGAATTCTTGGATTGCTGATTACAATTAGACTATAAAAATAGCATGATTACTGAGAGTTAGAGTAATCATGCTATTTTTATAGGCTGAGATGGAGAGATAAACTATGTGAATTGATAAGCAAGAATATCTATTGAAAGGAATGTCTTAACTTAATGACATTGTTTTTTGCCTTTACTCATGAGTCAACGCTTCCTCTAGATTTAACAATGCTTCTTTTCTGTCTAAGCCACCAGCATACCCAGTCAATGCGCCATCACTTCCAATTACTCGGTGGCAAGGAATAAGAATGAGGATTTGATTTCGACCAACCGCATTACCGACTGCCCGAGAAAGATTCTTTTTCGACTGTTCATTTTGAATTGCGTCGGAAAGTTCTTTGTAAGTAATAGTTTGACCATATGGTACATTTTGCAAATTTTGATAGACCTTCTTTTGAAATTTTGTTACCTGCGGAGTTAAAACTATATCAGCTAAACTTGGCTTTTGGCCATTAAAATAGTGATCAAGCCAGTTAATGGTTTTGTCAGCCATTTTGCTGGGACCGTAAGCTATCTTATTTAAATCATAGCGACCACCAAAATGCTTTTGATCATTAAACCCTAAGCCGTAAAGTGCTTCATCATCAGCTAAAATAGTCATTTTACCAAGTGGTGAATTGTAAAAAGTTTTTTTCATCATTATCTCCTTAATAAAATTTCTCCAAATATAAAAGGTGGCATAGCTACTCCAGTTTTTCCAACGATAATAAAATTGCTTCATTTTTTAGGGGATGGTTTGTTTTCTAGTTGGGTAAGCAGTTTGATTCCATTTAATAATCCAGCATCAGTTTCCAATTAAATTAAAAATGGTTGGAAGATTGATAGTAGTACTTGTAGCTACTAACTTTATTTCCTTTGCATGCCTCATAATAGCAGAAAGAAAAGATGAAAAGTATCAAAATATGGCTTTTTAATTTTGAATAAAAGACGTAATAGAGCCGATGTTCTAAATTCAAATATATATTAAAATGTTATATGAATATATTATGGCTTATACCTCATTTTTTTGTGGATGATGAAATTACCTCATTGTTTTCATATTTTTCTATGGCATTATTAGTTTTCAGCTAAGTGAAATTAACTTATTTAAAATCAGTATAACTTAAGTTACAATTAAAAGATAACTTAAATTATAGAAAATTGGAGGCCTAGAATTAATATGCAAAAACATTCTCAATATCGATATGCTTTGCGTAAGCTTAGTGTTGGATTAACTTCTGTTGCTGTAGGATTAGCGTTTATGGCTACTACAACAACGACTGTTCATGCTGATAGTGAACCACAAGTTCAAACGACTGAAAATCAGACCTCAGAAAATAAAAATGAAATTACTGTTATAGAAAATACAAATGATAACCTTGCAAAGGTAGAAACTGTAAATCCGCAAGACAATGCTCAGGATAACAAAACAAGTCAGACAACTGCAGATACTAAAACAGATTCAGATGTCGATACTACCAAAGCCGTCAACCAAGACTTAAAAAATGATCAAAATAATGTAGATAATGAAGCGAATACTTTAAAACAAGATACCAACAATAAAGAAAATAACATCTCTGATGCTACTATTAGTGATCAGCAATAAGTCCAAACTGAAAAGAAAGTTGATGCTAGTCTTGTTAAATCTGTTACAGATAACCTAAAACAAGTTAAGTATGATGCCTTTGATGGGGATCCAAAACAAGTTCTTAGAAACTGGAATCATATTCAACTAACTAGTAGTAGTTTAGTGGATAGCTTTAATGAAGTATATAATCAATTGCCTACTTTAGTACCGCAACTTCTTGAACACACCGATAATATAGATACTGCTAATCAAAGGGTTAGCGATAATGCAGGTGCTATTATGGTGGGGATGTCTTACATTAATCGTTGGTATAACGTTTCATATGGAGATAAGCAACTCTTACCAGTAATGATGTTTGATCCAAAGGCTTTTGGCTCTAATTTGGATTCAATCGATTGGTTGTCTAAGATTGGAGACTGGTCAACTGATGAACTGGCTCCTTCAAATACTGTGACTGCTTTTAATAATAAATTAGCACCATTATTAAATGCTCAGTCAGACTTAGTTACTTTCTTAGGAGATTTGCGTAAAAAGTGGACTCCAGATCTATCTGATGAAGAGTGGTTTAGATCAAATACTGGCGTTCATATTGTTGAAATTCCATCAAAAGAAGCTCCCGATTTAAATCTCAATATTTATCATCGCTTATCTACAAATAAAGATCTGCAAGAATATATCTTACCGCTTTTAAATGTTAAAAACGATAATATGTATGTTGTATCTGCTTTGGGGATGATGATATTTGGATCATATGAACCATATATTGATGTGAAATACCATAATGATCCGGTGGTATATCAAGAAAAAGTTCAAGCAGTACATAAAGAACTTACCCGACTTTCTACTGCATGGAGAGATCATTTTGATTTTGGGTATCGGATGGCTAATGAAGCGGGAAAGAAGCGCTTAAGCAACGCAAATATTCAGATCTGGGATAGTTATAATGCGATCGATTCCAGCAAAAAAGGTGGTCGGAGATGGCTAAATAAACGTGATACCGATATTCCTACAGTTGCAGAATTTTTCGGCCCTTTAGGTAAGATGTATGAGGCGGCTGGACTTTCGGCAGATGCTGTTGGTAATGCAGTACGCTATTATGTGGCACAAGTAGTAAATAATTTTGGTGGTATAGGAATTCTGTCACACGAAATGACGCATAATTTCGATAATAGTATTTACTTAGATGGATTTCAGCATCGTCCGGGTACGGGAGTAGAAACATACGCTACAGGACTACTTGAATCACCATGGGACCGAACATTTGCAAATTATGGCTTGAATACTGCATTAACTTTTTATGCTGATAATAATCGAACCACGAATAAAAGCCCATCACGTTTTCAAACTAGAAAAGACTTGCAAGATTATATGCATGGAGTTTTTGATGTAACTTATTTACTTGACTATGCTGAAGCTCAAGCAATGGTAGGTAAATCAGCTCAAGAGAAGCAATTGATGTACTCTCAAATTAGTTATGATCCTACTAAAAAGGCCGATGTAGTATCTGGCCCAATCAGTACTGAAATTGCTGATAAGTTAATGACAATTGATGATTTCATTGACAATAATATTATTGCTAGTCGTGGTTATCAAGCAGGAAGTTATGGCACTAATAGTTATCAAACGATTTCTATGTATGCACCAGATTACGCGGCAGTTCAGAGCTCAACCTCTGTTTCAGGTGGGATTACTTTCAAAAAAACTGCTTTTGAATTACTAGCTGCCAAAGGTTGGTCTGATGGTTTTATTTCTTATGTTACGAACAAGTATGCTAAGGATGCAAAAAATGATAAGAAATCGCTAAGTGACACATACGCGTTAGCGAAGATCTTTAATGGTGAATATGATAATGATTATGCAACCTTCAAAAAAGCAATGTTCAAGGAACGTATTGATAAGCGACAAGACTTTAAACCAATTACTATTACGTTGAATAGCAGGAATATCCAACTAACCAATTGGGATGAGTTACAAAATTTAATGCAGACTACTGTTGATCAAGAATTAGCACTGAGAGCTCAGGGGAAAAAATCAAGTTTGATTAATGACTTAAAAGCTGCCATATTAACAGCAGAACTCAAGCAGACTGAAGACTTTAGAAGCTCAATTTTTGCTAGTCCTCAACAAAGTAAGCAAGGAGAAATAGTAGGCGAAGGCAGCAAGTTAGAACTTCCAGTTTACGATTTAGACTCGCTTAAGAAGGGTGAAGCAGTAGGCGAAGGCACTGAGCTAGACTTACCAGCCTATGATTTAGACTCGCTTAAGAAGGGTGAAACAGTAGGCGAAGGTACCAAGTTAGAATTACCGGCATACGATTTGGATTCCCTTAAGAAGGGCGGAGCAGTAGGTGAAGGAACGAAGTTAGACTTGCCAGCATACGATTTGAACTCACTTAAGAAGGGCGAAACAATAGGCGAAGGTACAGAGTTAGAAGTTCCAGCGTACGATTTGGATTCCCTTAAGAGGGGTGAAGCAGTAGACGAAGGCACTGAGCTAGACTTACCAGCCTATGATTTAGACTCGCTTAAGAAGGGTGAAACAGTAGGCGAAGGTACCAAGTTAGAATTACCGGCATACGATTTGGATTCCCTTAAGAAGGGCGGAGCAGTAGGTGAAGGAACGAAGTTAGACTTGCCAGCATACGATTTGAACTCACTTAAGAAGGGCGAAACAATAGGCGAAGGCAGCAAGTTAGAAGTTCCAGCGTACGATTTGGACTCACTTAAGAAGGGTGAAACAGTAAGTGAAAGTACGCAGCTAGAAGTTCCAGCGTACGATATGAATTCACTTAAGAAAGGTGAAGCAGTAGCTGAAGGAACCGAGCTAGCGTTGCCAGCCTATGATGTGAACTCACTTAAGAAAGGTGAAACAGTAAGTGAAAGTACGCAGCTAGAATTGCCAGCGTACGATATGAATTCCCTTAAGAAGAGTGAGGCAGTAGCTGAAGGAACGAAGTTAGACTTACCAGCATACGATTTGGACTCGCTTAAGAAAGGTGAAGCAGTAGGCGAAGGAACGAAGTTAGACTTACCAGCCTATGATTTAGATTTACTTAAGAAAGGCGAAATAGTAGGTGAAGGAACTAAGTTAGAACTACCAACCTATGATTTGGATTACCTTAAGAAGGATGAAGTAGTAGGCGAAGGAAGACAGTTAGAGCTACCAGCTTATGATTTAAATTCTCTTAAAAAGGGTGAAGCAGTAGGTGAAGGCACCCGGCTAGACTTACCAGGCTATGATTTGGACTCGCTTAAAAAAGGCGAAGTAGTAGGTGAAGGAACACAGTTAGAGCTACCGGCCTATAATTTGGATTCCCTTAAAAAGGGTGAAACAGTAGACGAGGGAACTCAGATGGAATTGCCAGCCTATGATTTAGACTCACTTAAAAAGAATAAGACAGTAAGTGAAGATAGCGATTCTAACTTCTACATTAATGATTCAAAAAAGAGTCCAGAATCGACAATTGAAAAATTACCAATTCAAAATAATAATTCAGTCATAAAACTAGATGCACTGGAGAATAAGCAAAATCATCAACCCAAAACTAATGATATTTCCGCTACATTATCAGCTTCAAAGTTGGAGATACCTGAAAAGAATCTAGAAATAAGCATGAATAACAAATTTACGGAGATAAGTAACCATAAAAATATTTCCTCTGGAATAAATAATAAGATGAATAATGGCTATGTAGCTTCAAATTCCAGAAATAATGCAAGCTTGCCACAGGCAGGAAGTAAAAACAATAGTACTATCTTAGTTTTGGCAGGTATTAGTAGCTTGTTTACTGGACTTGGATTGAGTATTTTTAAAAAGAAAACTAAATAGAAATAAAAAGCATAATTTTCAGCAGGAAGTTTTGTTGACTAGAACGCACTAATAATAGAAAAAATAAATTATCTTGTTCTGTAATTAAAATTTTTCTTTCCAACTTTATTAACTTTTTGGTATGATAGATGTGTTCAAAAAGTTGCCTCAATGGCGGAATTGGCAGACGCGCAGCGTTCAGGTCGCTGTTCACGCAAGTGAGTGCAGGTTCGACTCCTGTTTGAGGCACAAATAAAAGAGATATGTTTTGGCATATCTCTTTTATTTTTTCTCTAATTTCACTGTTTTATTTTCAAAACTAAAGGGTTTTCTAAAGGTAAGTTGAAAGGCTGTTAACTGTAATTGTTCCCCATCTTGATAAGCAGAATTATATAAGGGATCACCAATTATTGGGGCACCGAGAGCAGCTAAATGAACTCTGATTTGATGAGTTCGACCAGTTTCTAATGTAAGTTTTACCAGTATTCGATCTTTATCTCTTTTTATTACTTCATAGTGAGTCACAGCTTTTTGTCCATCTTGTCTCACCATTCTTTTTCTTTGATCATGTGGATCGTGGCCAATTGGAAGATCAATGATACCGGTATTTTTTATTTGTGGAGAGTTAGAAATCCAGGCTAAATATTCTCGATGCAATGTTTTATCAGTTAATTGCCTGTTTAAAATTGGTACGACAGCAGGATTTTTGGCCACTAACAAAAGTCCACTTGTCAACATATCTAATCTGTGAACAATAAAAGGACTATAGCCTAAATAAGTTGCACAGTCATTTAATGCCGTATCTTCTTCATTTAAATTGGGATGTGTCTTTTGTCCAGCAGGTTTATTAATTACTAAAATATCATTATCTTCATAGACCACTTTAGGCAATTTTCCACTGGCGGGATAAGGTTGTTGATCACTTTCAATATGATCAAGCTGAATTTCAATTTTATCTCCAGGTTTTACTAGAAAATTAAGTGGTAAATATTTTCCATTAACTAATATTTTCTTTTCACTACGTAAAAAGTGCCGCCATTTTCTTGGAATAAGCAATTTACGCATTAACTTATCAACACTCATTGGCGTTAAATTATTTGGATATGTGAGCGAATATTGGTATAGAGTCATTTTTTCACCTTATCTAATTTTTAACCTTTAAAACACTATTTTTCAAATAAAGATATGCTAAAATCGTCATATTAGGTTTATTGACGAAAAGGGAGTTTTAATTTTATGCATTCCCAAAATCATGAGTTTTGGCATCGCGTTCATTTAGCGATTAAAAACTTCAACCATCGTTTTCAAATTTGGCGTTGGTTAATTTTAATATTACTGTCCTGTTGTTTGTTCGTTTGTACATATTATACCGTTAAGGTAAAAACTTCGAACATCTCTAATATGAAGGCAGCACTTTCTACTACAACCACAATTTATGATAATAAAAATCAGAAGGCCGGATCCCTATACTCACAAAAGGGATCTTTTGTGGAACTGAACCAGATATCGCCTTATATTCAAGATGCTGTCATCGCTACAGAAGACAGGACTTTTTATAAAAATCCAGGTTTTAGTGTAAAAGGGATGGCAAGAGCAGCCATCAGTAGTTTAATCCACCGAGGTATTGTTGGTGGTGGATCTACCTTAACACAGCAATTAGCCAAGAATGCATTATTGACGCAAAAGCAGACTTTTTCTAGAAAACTAGAAGAACTCTTTTTTGCGATCGAAATTAATCGTGTCTATTCTAAAAAAGACATCTTAACAATGTATCTGAATAATGCTTATTTTGGTAACGGTGTTTGGGGGGTTCAAGATGCAGCAAGACGCTACTTTGGAAAAAATGCTAGTGATGTAACGGTAGGAGAAGCGGCTACAATTGCAGGTATGCTTCGTAGTCCAAGCTACTATAATCCAATTGATCACATGGATAATGCAATCGCAAGGCGAAATGTTGTTTTAGGATTGATGGCTGATACAGGAAAAATTTCTAAGACACAAGCTGATAATGCTAAGAAGACTACGCTTACTCTTGATGATACATTTTCTCAAGAAGATGGCTATCGCTACCCTTACTTCTTTGATGCCGTGGTTGATGAAGCAATAGATCGTTATGGCTTAAAAGAAGAAGACGTAATGAACAAAGGATTGAAGATCTATACTACGCTAGACACTGGCTATCAAACTGCCTTGCAAGATAGTTTTGAAGAAAGCTGGAATTTCCCACCAAATGCCAGTGATGGTACTAAGGTGCAAGGAGCTAGTGTTGCAATGGATCCAAAGACTGGAGCTGTTCGAGCAATGGTTGGTGGTAGAGGACAACATGTCTTTCGCGGCTATAACCGTGCTACCCAGATGAAACGTCAGCCGGGTTCGACTATGAAGCCACTAGCTGTCTATTCACCAGCTTTGCAGAATGGATATCATTATGATTCTGAACTTTCTAATAAACTGCAAAAATTTGGAAAAAACGGCTATGAGCCAAAGAATGTTGATAATCAATACTCAAATAAGATTCCAATGTATGAAGCGCTAGCTCAAAGTAAAAATGTACCAGCAGTATGGCTTTTAGATAAGATTGGTGTCAGCAAGGGTGTTCAATCAGTAGAAAACTTTGGCATTCATGTTAATAAGAGTGATCAAAACTTGGCATTAGCTTTAGGTGGACTTTCAACTGGTGTTTCACCATTGCAGATGGCAAGAGCTTATAGTGCTTTTGCTAACGAAGGTAATTTACCAAATCAATCCTACTGTATTACTAAAATCACTGATGCTGGCGGAAATGTTATTGCTCAAAACAAGAATCCTGGCAATCACCGAATTATTTCAACTAATACTGCTAAAGAAATGACATCAATGCTTTTAGGCGTATTTACTTCAGGAACTGGGAGATCAGCTCAACCATCAGGTTTTAGAGTAGCAGGTAAGACTGGTTCAACTGAGGTACCAGATAGTTATGGATTTGGTACAAAAGATCAATGGATCGTTGGCTATACTCCGGATGTTGTTTTATCAACTTGGGTAGGTTTTGATAAGACTGATCAGGAACATTATATGGAGGGTATTTCAGAAACTGGAATTACTCACTTGTATAAATCTGAATTAGAACGGCTACTTCCATATACTTCTCAGACACAATTTAAGGAAAAGAGTGCCCAACAGATAGCAAAAGATACAGGTGCAAATTCAGACTGGCTTGGTAATTTAGGTCAACAAGTACAAAAAGGAATCAATGATACTGGGTCTAAGTTCAACGAATGGTATAATAATCTTAAAGGACTTTTAGGTCGTTAAAAAAGGAGTTTTTATTTAAATGGTTAATATTTACGATAACGCTAATCAATTAGCAAAGGACTTACAAGAAACAGAACAATTCAAAGATTTGAAGAAATCTCTTGAAAATTTAAAGAATAATCCAGAAAGTTTAGACTTATACCAAAGAATGGATAAGCTTCAACAACAAATTTTAGCTGCTCAAAATTCAGGTCAACCACTTTCTGAAGAAGCACAAAAAGAATATCAAAAGATCAATGAAGAAGTTCGTAATAATGACGAATTAAAAGACATGATTACCAAGGAACAAGCTCTCTTCCAAATGATCAACGACGTTCAACAAGCTATGACTAAGCCAATTGGCGATTTGTACGATGATTTAAAGGCAAAATAATTAGTATGGAATTTATGCATTTAGCAGATGCGCACTTAGATAGTCCCTTTCAAGGACTATCTTTTTTGCCATCTAATGAATTTAAAAATATTAAACAATCTACCCAAAAGTCATTCACTAAAGCAATTGATACAGCACTAGATAGAAATGTAGATTTAGTATTAATTGCTGGTGATACATTTGATTCAGCTCACCCTAGTCCTCAGAGTCAATTGTTTTTTAGTCGTGAAATACAGCGACTAACAGATAAAAAAATTCAAGTTGTGATGATTTTAGGAAATCATGATTATTTGAATCCTGATGAGATGTTATTGCCCCAAACACCATACTTCAAACTTTTAGGCTCTAATGAAGAAGTAGAAGAATTTGAATCTAAAACTAAAGAAGATTTTCCATATACTGTGGTTGGATTTTCGTACCAACATAATCACATCGAAACTGATAAGATTAGTGAATTTCCTAAAAAGAGAGATAACTTTACTATTGGTTTAATGCATGCAGGCGCTAAGACTACTACAAATTATCAAAACGTCTATGCTCCATTTACAACGGCTGAAATTAAAGATTTAAACTATGATTATTTTGCTTTAGGTCATATTCACTTACGTCAGACTTTAAGTGAAGATCCTTTAATTGTGTATAGTGGTAATCTCCAGGGGAGACACATTAACGAACAAGATAGTAAGGGTGTATATATTGGTACAGTCGATGAAACAACAAAAAAAGTAGGTCTTGATTTTGTTGAAACGGCACCAATTATTTGGCAAATGGCAACTCTAACTTTGGATCGAGAAATCTCACAAAATGATTTAACAAGACGAATAGTTGAAATTTTGACTAAGCAAAATGTGCAAAAAACTTTATTTGGTTTAACAATTGAAGGAGCCCAATATTTAAGTGAAAAAGAACTAGAATTAGTCAAGGGCAGTGATTATTGGCTTCAACTTTCTAATTCTTTAAAGTTTGATTCTAGACTTGTAAAAGTTTATCTGACAAATAATGAAAAACTTCAACTTAGAACAGCGGATAAAGAAGCATTTGATCAAGCTGAAAGTGAAACTTTTGAACTAGATAAGATTTATGCGTTAGCTAATGATTTAAGTAAAAAAAGTGATTATGTTGCTGATATTTTGAAGAAACCAGAATTTATTGACGAAGTAAAAGAATTAGCCCAGGTTAAATTGGGACAAAAATTAAAGGATATAGATGATGAAGTTAACTCAAATTAAAATTATTCACTTTGGAAAATTAAATGATGTGACTTTTAATTTGAACAAAGATTTAACGATATTTTTAGGTGCAAATGAAGCTGGAAAAAGTACAACTGTAGCCTTTGTTAAACAAGTTCTATTTGGATTTCACTTAAGAACTAATAAATCACCTTTCTTTGAGACTTATCAACCTTTGGATCATGTTAGTCCAATGGGTGGAAGCTTAACTTTTGAAGATACAGATGGAATTTTTATTTTAAGTCGGTTATATGCAAAAGGGGATCCTAAGAAAGGCGTTTTAAAAGTTAGTTTAAACGATCAAGAAGTGCCAGAGAGTGTTTTTTTTGATCGTATCCAAAATATAGATGGCAGTTTTTATACCGATAGCTTTATTTTTAATCAAGATATGATGCGTGAGGTAAACGGATTATCTCAGGCCGAATTAATGGAACAAATTTACTTTTTAGGAGCATCCCAAAGTCATAAATTACTTGATTTAAGAGATGAGTTTTCAAGTAATGCTCAGAAGCTTTTTAAAAAGAGTGGACGCAAGCCGATAGTTAATCAATTAATTAATCAAATTGAAGAACAAAAAGAAGTTTTGGCTCAAACTAATAGTGAACTTAATGATTATCGTGAACTTGAAGAAAAATTAACTCAAGAAAAGGAAGAGCTTAAAAAAATTCAGTCTGAACTACTTGAATTAAATAAAGAAGACCAAAAAATTAGTCTATTAATGCAAAAGCTAACTAATTTTAAGCAGTATCAGCAGCTTAAAGAAGAAGTACAACCTGTTTCTTTTTCTAAAGAGAGTTATGAGAAAGCACGGGCTATTCAAAGTAAGATTTCAGATTTAACAGCTGATATTAAAAATTTAGAGACGCAGCTTGATGAAATTAAGAACAGTAGCGAATTATCTAACAAAGATAAAATTCAAGCATTAGTTGATCATAAGGCTGAAGTTTTGCATTGGGAAAGTGAAAGTAAAGATTTGCATCGGCAAATTGAAACTACTAAGAAAGATTTAAAATCTTATGAACAGTTTCAGCCAGAAGCAGTTAAATTAAGCAAATTATCAAGTGAGACTCGAAACAAAATAAAGGATGATTATCAAGCTCTAAAGAGTCAAAAGCAAGAAAATAATAATTTGCCAGGAATTTTATCATTAATTTTATTAGTTGCAGGACTTTTTAGTGCAATTGCGATTAATAACTTATTTGTGCGTTTCTTGGGAATAATGATTGCCTTAGGTGGGCTTGGAATATTTGTTTGGACAAAGCAAACTAATGCCAAGAAAAGCCAAAAAGACCAAGAATTTATTGAAAAATATGGGCTTGATCCTAACGTCATTGACTTAAGTAGTTTGTGGAATGAAGTAGTCCAAATTGAATCTAAAAAGCAAACACTTAGCCAATTAGATCAAGATCAGGCTTCTTTGAATGAAAAGATTCAAGCTTTTGTTCAGGAGTTATATCCTTTTACTCAAAGAAATGCTCAGACATTTTCAGATATTGTAAATCAGTTAAATTCATTACAAAAAGTGATTGATCAGAATAATTTGTCTAAGCAACATTTAAATGATGTGGCAGTACATTTACAAGAAAAAAAGAACCAATTAGCTAAGAATAAAATTGATCTTTCTAATTTATTTGCGGCAAGTAAAGTTACTGATTTTGCGGAATTTTCTGAGCTAAAGCAACAAGCCGAAGCACAAGAACAATTGAAGTTGAAAATAGAAGCATTACAAAATGATTTGCAAGCCGACCTCGCACAATTAGAAGAAATTGCAAAAGATCCAAATAAATTAGCAGAAAATAAGGATCAAATAGAAAAGCAAATTTCTCAAAAGCAAGAGCAAATTAATGATTTACATGCAGAAAATGCTAAGCTTGAAAATCAGATGCATGTTTTAGCAAATTCTGATAAATATTTTGCTGAAAAACAAAAATTAACTGACCTGGAAACATCATTGAGTGAAAATGTTAAAGAATATTTAGCTAACTTATTAACTAGCAATTGGATTGCGCGAGGCTTAGATTTAGCCTCAAATGAGCGTTTTCCTAAGATGCTTGAAGATGCAAAGAAATATTTCAATCTTTTAACTGGTGGAAGATATGTAGATATTCAGTTAGATAAAAAACTTAAAGTTAAAAGAAAAGATGGTAAAAAGTTTGATGTTGAATATCTATCTCGTGGGACAAGTGAGCAATTATATTTTGCTTTGAAATTAGCTTTTGTTGAACAAGTTGCTGATAAAATTGCTTTACCAATTTTGATTGATGATGCTTTTGTAAACTTTGATGCACAAAGAACCAATTATATTGTCAAACTATTAGAAGAGTTGGCCCAGAAGACACAAGTTTTAATTTTTACAGCACGACAAGATTTAGTAGCTAATCTTGAGATGGAACCAATAAGAATAGAAAAGGAACAATAATGATAAAAAGGTTGCTTGATTATAATGATGGCGAAGATATGAATTTGGTTTTACTTCTAAAAGATTCAAGTCTTCGTACTAGTAAAAATGGTAAACAATACTTAGTTTTACAATTTAGCGATTCAAGTGGCACAATTAGAGGAAATCTTTGGAACGCTAGTCAGCAGGATGCGGATACTTTTAGTCCAGGAATCATCGTGGAATTGAGCGGAAGACGAGAAGAGTATCAAGATAGACCTCAAATAAGAATTTATGATTTGAGAGTAGTGGGACCAAATGAAGGATATGACTTAAGTCAATTTGTTCACTCAGCTCCAATTAAACAAAAAGATCTTGAAGAAGAAATTAATAAACGTGTTTTTGAGATCTTAAATCCAACCTGGAATCGAATTGTCCGCTACTTACTTAAGAAATGGAATAAAGAGTTTTTCTCATATCCAGCTGGCAAATCTAACCATCATGCCGTCAGAAACGGACTGGCATTCCATACTGTTTCAATGCTAAGGGATGCGGAAGGAATTGCTAATACTTATCCTCAAATTGATCGGTCACTTCTATATGCGGGATGCATTTTACATGATATGGGAAAGGTAATTGAACTATCTGGTCCTGTAGCCACAACTTATACGGCTGAAGGAAATTTGATTGGACACTTAGTTTTAATTGATGAGCAGATTATGCTAGCAGCTCATGAATTGAAAATTGATGAGCATAGTGAAGATTTAATGCTCTTGCGGCATTTAGTTTTGTCACATCACGGCTTACCTGAATATGGCGCAGCTCATCGACCAGTAGTGCTAGAAGCTGAAGTTTTACATAAAATTGATGATTTAGATGCTACAGTTTATGCAATTACTAATGCTTTGCAGCAAACTAAGCCAGGAGAATTTACTGAAACCATTAAGTCACAAGACAATCGGAGATTTTACAGACCTAAAAATGATGATGCCTTAGATAAAGCACCAAAATTAGAGTAAATAAAAACCAAGGTTAATGATGATTTTAACCTTGGTTTTTTATATTATGTAAAAATTCTATTTTGAAAGACTATCTGATGAAACGTATTGAGAAAGAACGTTCTTTAAGTCTTTATCCTTGATAGAAACATCAGCACGCTTAAGTACAGTAGCAATTACGCTTCTCATAACATTTTGATCTTCGGACATTGATTGATAGATTTGATTATCAATTTGTTTCTTGTGTTCCTTGAAAGTACCTTTGGCAGGGTGCTTAATCATTTTAATTACGTGGTAGCCGTATTGAGTCTTAACTGGAGTAGTAGTGATTTCACCAGTCTTAAGTTTAAATGCGGCAGTCTTGAAACTAGAATCTAAAGTAGAATCAGTTGAGTCAAATGCAGGTAATTTACCAGCATCATTCTTAGTAGCAGTATCAGTAGAATACTTCTTAGCTAGTTTCTTGAAGTCACCGCCATCTTGTAATTGTTTGATGACATCTTCAGCTGTACTCTTCTTTGAAACAAGAATGTGTTGTACAGTAACTTCTGGTTGATAATTCTTCCAAGCTTTCTTTTCTTGAGCTGGAGTAATCTTCTTGATGTGCTTCAAAGCAGCCTCAGTTAAAAGATTAGTCTTTAAGTTATCTTTAAAGGTAGAAGCGGTCATTCCATTTTGTTCAAGAACTGAGTCAAATTGACTACCATATTGCTTCTTGTACTTATTGTATTCTTTATCAACTTGCTTTTGAGTAACGTCTTTGCCGTATTGACTTTCTAGGGCATCAGAAACAATCATGCTGGCAAGAGTTGATTGACCGGCTTGAGATTCTTTCATCTTGTCGTAATATTGTGATTCGGTAATTTTACCGCCCTTATAAGTAACGACAGCTTTACCGCCAGAACAAGCAGTAGCACTTAAGGCAATTCCTGCAAAAGCTAAAACAGTAGCTGCTTTTTTCCATGTTTTATTCATAAATTAATTTGCACATCCTTTGCTTAATTACAAGTTCAAATATAACATAAAAACTCCCATTATCCCAATGGACAATAGGAGTTTTCTTGATATTTATAAAAAAGACTAACAAATCTTAAAATTAAAGTTCATTTTTAATTCCATCAGCTGTGTCTTTTGCTTCTTTAGTTAAATTAGAAACATTTTCTTTCATTTGATCAACTTCTGGTTTAATGGAACTTTGAAAATCAGTTAAGTTGTTTTGTATGTCTTTAACTGTTTGTTCAGCTTGTGGTAGATTATTCATTAATTCATTAGCAGCTTGTGTAGCTTGCTTCGTACTGGTAACTAATGAAGAAGCATCATTTTTCGTGCCATCTAAAAAGAGCCGAACATCTTCTTTAACTTTATGACCAGTTTGTGGATTTGGGAGAAGAGAGATTCCTAACCCTGCTAAGCTGCCTAAACCTAATCCGATTCCAAAAAACTTCATTAATTTTCTTCCTTATGTTCTTCTTCGCTTGCGCCAGAGTTGCTATCTACTTTTTCTTCATCTTCAGTAGCATCTTTAACATCATCGCTTGCATCTTCAAGATCTTCTTTTGCTTCATTTAATTTGTTCTTAACTGCAGCAAAGACACGGTCATGGTCAACAGCTTTGAATGAAGCAGCAGAGAAGGCATCAACTAAATCATGAGCCTTATCTTTGAGTGAAGGGCGGTCAGAAACTTCAACATCTTCGTTTTCACTTGGAGTTTCAGTAGTATCTGTTTCTTCAGTCTTATTTTCTTCTTCAGGCTGTTCCATTCTCTTTTCTTCGAGTTCATCATAAATTGCCTTAACCCGGTGAACGGAATCAGTGAAATTATCTGCAGAATCCTTAACATCACTTCTAATTGAGTTACCACTTAATGGATTCTTAGCGTATGACAATAAGCCACCTGCAACAGTACCTGTAAGAATTCCTAATAAAAATCCAGACATAATGTATACCTCTTATCTATTCAATAATTTTTAACTTAATACCACCTTTATTGTACCGCATTGAAGAAAAAATTACTGTGATTATAGATTATTTTTGATAGCGCTTGCAACCGCTTGATAATCTTCTTCTGAATATTCGTCTGCATTGTTTACGTGAGGAGTAGAAACAGGATCATTTTCGCTTCTACGTGGAATTAAATGAATATGTGAATGCATGACAACTTGTCCAGCGATTTCACCATTGTTCACTTCAACATTCAATCCTTTAATAGTTGGATCAGACTTCTTAATTGCTTGGGCAATAACAGGGATATATTGTAAAAATCTAGCAGCATCTTCTTGGCTGTAGTCAAAGAAGTTAACTAAGTGCTTCTTAGGAATAATGAGAGTATGTCCTTTAGTTACTTGAGAAATATCAAGAAAAGCTTTGACATCATCGTTTTCAAAAACTGTGTAAGAAGGAATTTCTCCTCTAATGATTTTACAAAATAAACAATCCTTTTCTAATTCTGTCATGATAAGACCCCTTTCTTAATGAAAAGAAAATTTAGTTTAACTTATGTTCATGCTATCATAAATATGTATCTTATTGCAGTAGAGAGGAAAAAGTAATGGCACTTAAAATTGAAAATTTAACTGGAGGATACTCTGGGATTAATGTCATTAAAAATGTAAATTTAACAATTGAACCTGGACAAGCTGTAGGTTTAATTGGACTAAATGGTGCTGGTAAATCAACAACAATTAAGCACTTACTTGGATTATTAAGAATGCAAAAGGGCAAGATCATTTTGAATGGTGTAAGCTTAACCGAAAATCCTGCTGAATTTAAAAAGATGGTCGCTTATATTCCAGAAACCCCAATTTTATATCCAGAATTAACTTTGAAAGAGCATTTAGAGTTAGTAATGCTTACCTATGATTTGGATCATGATCAAGCTTGGGCACGAGCAAAAGAATTATGCAAAATGTTTCGTTTAGAAAATAAGCTGGATTGGCTTCCAATTAACTTTTCTAAAGGGATGAAGCAAAAGGTAATGATTGTGACTAGCTTTTTAGCAAATGCGGACTTGTTAGTAATCGATGAACCATTTACTGGTCTTGATCCCTTAGCAGTAGCTAATTTTATTGATTTAGTTAAAGAAGCTGTTGCTGATCAAAAGATGGTTTTAATGACTACTCATGTTTTGGCTGAAGCACAAGAAGCGGTTCAGACATTTGCCGTCTTAAATAATGGCACAATTGAAACTGAAGGTAGTTTAAATGAAATTAGACAGTTTTATGGATTAAAGCCAAGCGATTCCTTTGATCGTTTATATCAAATTTTAAATCAGGAAACGGTGAAGAAACATGACTGATTTAATTAAAAATAGACTCAATAAAAACTTCAAAAAACAGATGCATTATCTGACTTTAGTTTTTAACGACTTTTTTATTTTGGCTTTGATTTTTCTATTTGGAGCTTTAATGTTTTGGTATGCGCAAAACATTAAAAAATGGCCAAATAATCTTTGGTTTTATAAGCCCCTTTTAGCCTTAATTTGGACTGCAACTTTGGGAATTGGTCATTTTGCGACTTTGTTTGATAGGGCTGATGAACATTTTCTTTTTAATCAAGATAATGAAATGAAGGTATATTTTAAGCCTTTATATATGCATAATATGATTTTACCGGTCGTTTTAATTGTTTTGGTGTCAGGAATTTTATTACCTTTTGCAACGATGAGAGCTGGCTTTTCCATTGGTGGCCTGATTTTTATTGTGATTGGTTTGATTATCAGTAAGAATGTACAATTTAAATTGATTGTTAGAAGTTTCTATTTTAACAAATATGATTATTACAATACTTGGTTATATCTAGGAATTAACTTCCTAGTCTTGTATTTTTCCTTTTTGGGCCATTACCCTAATCCAATTATTTATACTACGGTAGCAATTGCTGCTTGGATTGGAGTAGACTATTTGCCACAGGGAAAGATGTTTGACTGGTATAAGGCATTAGATTATGAAGAACGAAGAGTAGATTTACTAAATAATTTCTATAGTATGTTTACTGATGTACCTGATAAGAAAGTACGAATTTCTAGAAGAAAATATTTAGACTTCTTAATCAAAACAACTGATCAAACGCCAAATACTTTCATTTACCAAAGAGTATTATTGCGAGATCCGGAATATAGCAATTTATTAATTAGAATGATTCTGTTTGCAATTTTATTAATTGCCTGCTTACAAGACGCAGGTTGGGCAATTGGTACAGGTGCTTTGATAATTTTCTTAACTCTTTATCAATTGATTCCTTTAGGAACAGTATATGAGCATAATATGATGTATCATGTAATGCCAATTCCGTTTGCTTCTAGAGGACAAGCTCTACGAAAAGTTCTTCAAAAGGGAATGTTACTTGAATGGGGATTAATTAGTTTAGCAATAATAATCTTTTCTCCGCAAAAGTTAGAAGCATTTGGTGGAATTATTGCTTTGCTTGCCTTAACATTTTTATTGCTATATTTTTATTTACCAAGTAAAATTGAACAGTTATTTAAAAAAGTTAGATATTAGGTTGTGAAAAAATGAGATTAAGAAATAAACCTTGGGCTCAAAAATTAGTAGCTGAACATCCAGAAGCAATTTTAAACGAGCCGGATCCAGATAAGAAAATTAACTGGGAAGAAAGATTCGAGGACTTTTCTAAGCCATTAGCAATTGAAATTGGTTCAGGAAAGGGTCAATTTATTACTACTTTGGCTAAAGAACATCCTGAGATGAATTTTATTGGAGTAGAACTTCAAACAACAGCTGCTGGGATGATTTTAAGAACTAAGCTTGAAGAAAAGATCGATAACTTGCAATTAATGTGTGCAGACGCTGCTAATATTGCAATGTATTTACCAGAAAATAGCATAGACATTGTTTATTTAAACTTTTCTGATCCTTGGCCAAAGACACGTCATGAAAAGCGTAGATTAACTTATAAGAGCTTTTTAGATAAGTATCGTCAAATTTTAAAGCCAGAGGGACATTTAGAATTTAAGACAGATAATCGAGGATTGTTTGAATACAGTTTAGTTAGTCTTAACAATTATGGAATGAAATTTGATTATGTGAGTCTAGATTTACATCATGCAGATGATGAAATTTTTGAAAGAAATGTTGAGACTGAATATGAACATAAATTTGCAGCTAAGGGTAATCCAATTTACTGCTTGCATGCACATTTTGTAAAATAAATTGCTAAAAATATTTTGAAAAGACAAAAAAGTGCTTAGGAAAATTTAATCCTAGGCACTTTTTTAGTCTAATTATTTACTTTGTAACTTTAATTCTAGAAGTAATTCATTTGTATAATTGACCGCCCTAAAAAATTTGGTAAAGGCTTTGATATGGTCACTGTTATCGACAAAATTGTCAAAAGTAAGAATCTCATCATTAAATCCGTCCATCACTTTTAAGGTATCATCTGAAGCTGATTTTAAGTGGACAGGTAGCCCATTTTTTCGAGTATTGGTAGTAATTGTAGCTGCGATTTTATGATATTCAGAAATTAATGAGGAAATTTGGTCAATATTTTTTTCAATAATCATAATCCAATTATCAGGATCTTTTCTAATATCTTGAACCATTTCGTCAAAAACTAAGTGTAATCGATAACCGGCATGGAGTAATTCCTTATTTATATCAACCATTATTTTAATACCTTATTTCTATATTTTTATTGTAGATTGTTTTTAATTTAAGCTAAAAGATCTGAGACTAGATTTTTGAAATAAAAGGATGTAAAATAATTATAACTTATAAAAAGTAAGAAAAGGTGAGATAAATGGAAGAAATTAAAGAATTAACTCCTGAGAAGTTAAAAGAAATTACCAAAAATGGAAAAGTAGTATTACTATTTTCAGCTACATGGTGCCCAGATTGCCGCTTCTTAGACCCATTTTTACCACAAATTGAAAAAGATAATTCTGATGCAAAATTCTATAAGATTGACCGTGATGGATCAATTGATGTAGCCAAAGAATTAAATATCTTTGGAATTCCTAGCTTTGTTGTCTACCAAGATGGCAAAGAAATTGGTAGACTAGTAAATAAGGACAGAAAGACTAAAGAAGAAGTAGAAAACTTCCTTAACTCTCTCAAATAGTCTAGGAAAGGAAATTTACTAGAAATGATTATTTCTACCAATAAAACAAGTTACCCTGATACTTTAATTGTGATTTTGGACCAAGATAAAGGTCGTAGTAAATTCACAGAAAAAGATCAAGTTACAAGAGTTGAAAATGAGGATGGAGAAGTTATTGGATTTAATTTCTTTAACGTAAGTAGCTTTTTAGACTACGATAAGTTACCAAATGGTGAAGTTAAACCAACACAAGAATTAGTTGATGCTTTAAACAAGAAAATTGCTGAAGCTGGTTTTGATACTAAGCTAGAAATTGGCAAGCCAACTCTTGTTTATGGTTACGTTAAGACTTGTGAAGCACACCCAGATTCAGATCACTTACATGTAACTACTGTGGATGTGGGGAATGGTGAAGAACATCAAATCGTTTGTGGTGCCCCAAATATTGCTCAAGGCCAAATGGTAGTTGTGGCACTTCCTGGTACTTTAATGCCAAATGGTCAACAAATTTGGCCAGGTGCACTTCGTGGTGTTGATTCATACGGTATGATTTGTTCAGCACGCGAATTAGGCTTAGCACATGCTCCTCAAAAGCGTGGTATTATGGTTGTTCCTGACGACTTTAAAGCTGGCGATGAATTCGAACCAACTAAGTGTGATGAATTATTAGCTAGTGGTCAAATTAGTCTTTAAAATAATACTCTTAAGTAATAACGATTATAAAACCCGGAATTCAACTGAATTTCGGGTTTTGTCGTAAGTTATAGTGTAGAAACAATCTTAGATTGGAGAAAAACATAAATTTTGATTAAAGAAGTATGTGTCGAAAATTTTACTAACGTACCTTTGATGATTGAACGTGGTGCTGATCGAATAGAACTAAATAATGATTTATCTGTAGGTGGGACGACACCTTCTTTTGGCGTAATTAAAAAGACTGTTGAGTATGCACATAAACATGATGTTCCGGTAATTGTAATGATTAGACCTCGCGGTGGAAATTTTGTCTATAACGAGGATGAACTAGAGATAATGATTAATGATATTCAAATATGCAGCTTACTAGGTGTCGATGGAGTTACTTTCGGGTGTTTAACCAGGGAAAAACATTTAGATAAGAGGGCAATGAAGAGACTGTTTTCAGTGGCTCGTATTGGGAACTTAGAAGTGGTGATGCACATGACATTTGATGAATTAACACATGCTGAACAAAAAGAAGCCATTGATTGGTTATCCCAAAATAGAGTTAAGCGTATTCTTACTCATGGTGGCCCATTAAATCAACCAATCTCCCATACACTTGATCATCTAAAGGAAGTAGTCAAACAGGCAAAAAATAAGATAGAAATTTTGCCTGGTGGCGGAATTACTAAGGTAAATGTAAATAAGATTGTTGAACAAATAAAAATAAAACAGGTTCATGGCACTAAGCTATTAGGTTAAAGTTAAGCTGGCGTAATTTTAAACTTCTTTTGATAAGCCATATAACAGAAAAGGAATTATCTATTGTGTTAATAAATTGAAGCTATTAACCTATAAGCAGAAAATTATGAATAATACCTATCTTTATTATGTTATTTAATCATCATAAGTGATATAGTAAAACTGTAAGAATAATGTTTTTTTATTTGATATATATGGTGAATAAAATAATGGAGCAAGATAGTAATGATGAAGTGCAATATGTACAAAATACTAGCCAATCCTCCAGAAATTCTGGGGGGGGGGTATAGCCTCACTTATCGGCCAAGTATAAAAGATATGCGGAGTTTTTTTGATGATTACCATTTTGGGTTATCACCTACATAAGAATGCTGATGGCGTGGATTGATGATCTAAGACTACGTAATATTTTAGGGTTCGATAAATAGTTTATGATAGATTAATAAATATAAAGAAAGTAGGGAGTAAGGATGAGCTAACTACTTTCTAATTAGAACATAACGCTGGGTTATGTTCTTTTTTTGTGCTAAAAATGGTAGAATTAAAGCGAATATTTTGGCATAAACGATGGAGATATTAATAATATGTTAGACAAAAACAAACAAATTTGGTTCATTGGTATTAAAGGAACTGGTATGGCATCCCTAGCTCTAGTTTTGCATGACCTAGGTTATAATGTTGCAGGTTCAGATATTGAAAAATATACTTTTACTCAAGTACCTCTTGAAAAAGCTGGCATTGAAGTGAAAAACTTTGATCCAGCAAATATTAAGAGCAATGCAGAACAAGTAATTGTTAAGGGGAATGCTTTTAAACAAGACAATCCTGAAGTAGCAGCATGTTTAGACAAAAATGTTGAATGGCAAAGCTATCCTGATACAGTTGAAGAAATTGTACAGATGCATACTTCAATTGGTGTATCCGGTACTCACGGTAAGACTTCAACTACTAGTCTTTTGGCACACGTTTTAGGTGAAGTTGCACCAACTTCTTACTTGATTGGTGATGGTCGCGGTAAAGGAGTAGAGGGCTCACGTTTCTTTGTTTATGAAGCTGATGAATACCGTCGTCACTTCTTGGCATATCATCCAGATTACCAAATTATGACTAACATTGACTTTGATCACCCTGATTACTTTAAGGATCAAGATGATTATACTAGTGCTTTTCAAACTGCAGCTGATCAAACTAAGAAGGCTCTCTTTGTTTGGGGAGATGACAAGCGTTTGCAAAGTTTAAAGACTGATATTCCTAAGTATACTTATGGCTTCAAGGATACTGATGATTTTCAAGCAGTTAATATCGAAAAGACAACTACTGGCTCTAAATTTAATGTTTTAGCACATGGAAAAGACCTTGGCCGTTTTGAAATTCACTTATTTGGTGATCACAGTATTTTAAACACTACTGCTGTAATTGCAGTTGCTTATACTGAAAAGGTTCCAATGGATGATATTAAGGAAGGTCTGCTTACTTTCAAGGGTGCAAAAAGACGTTTTGCCGAAAAAGATTTTGGGGATGTTTCCGTAATTGATGATTATGCTCACCACCCAACAGAAATGCGCGCAACTATTCAAGCTGCTCGTCAAAAATTCCCAGATAAAGAATTAGTGGTAGTTTTCCAACCACATACTTTCTCAAGAACTAAGAAATACCAAAAGGACTTTGAAGAAATTTTGCGTGATGTTGATAAAGCATATGTTACTCCTATCTATGCATCTGCTCGTGAAGCAAGTGGAGATATTTCAAGTGAAGATTTAGTAAATAATATTCCTGGTTCAGAAGTAATTGATTTAGACAACATCGCTGATTTAACTAAGCACAAGAATGCAGTTGTTGTATTTATGGGTGCTGGTGATATTCCTAAGTATGAAGATGCTTATGAAAAGTTACTTTAATTAAATATTTTGAAATATGATAAAAGGATTGATTAGACTTTTGCAGTAAAGTAAAAGATTTAATCAATCCTTTTTAGTTAAGATTAAGATCAATAATAAACGAGTTCAAATCTCCACGATAAGTGGCAATTGAGTATTCTATTTTTTGATCCCTTTTTGTATATCCATAACTATGAAAATAAAAAACAGGATCATTTTCTTTAATTTTTAAAGTTTTCGATATAGTTGAAGAAGCTTGTTTCACTTCTAATTTTCTTGTGACATGGGTGACCGGTAAATTTCTTTTCCTAAGTTCATCGTATAAGGATACTTGGGAAAAATCTATTTTATCTAGCTCTGGAACAAGCTTAGCAGGGATATAAGTGGTCACTTTAACAATTGGAGTAGTATCTACATACCTTAGTCTAACTAATTTAAAGACTGAGTCAGAAGGATATAAGTTTAAGGCGTTTTGTATTTCTGAAGTAGGATTAATTTTATCAAAAGAGATCACTTTAGTTCTTGCTTTTAATCCTTTATCATTCATTTCTTGATTATAGCTTTGGATTACGTGAGTAAATTCTTGTGCAATCTTATTTCTTTTAACAATAGTACCTAATCGTTTACGTTGCTCTAAGAATCCTTGTTGAACAAGATTGTGAATCGCATGGTTAATTGTTGGGCGACTTGTGTTGAATTCGGCAGCTAATTCAATTTCTTTTGGCAATAAACTATTAAGAGGATAGGTTTGATCGATAATTCTTTGTTTTAAAATAGCTTCAATTTTTTTATATTTTGCTTCAGTCATTTATCTATTAATCTCAATTGTAGTTACGTTGTCATCTTGCATCCGCTGTTTAAGAGCTTCAATTATTTTAACACCAGCACTACAGCCAATACGGTCTGCACCGGCTCTTACCATTGCTAAGAAATCATCACTATTTCTAATGCCACCAGCTGCTTTGACCTTTACGTTGTCTCCAACGATTGACTTCATTAATTTTACATCTTCAACCTTTGCTCCAGATGGGCCGAAGCCTGTAGAAGTTTTAATGAAATCAGGTTTAATTTCTTTCGCAATTTCTGCTAATTTTTTGATTTCTTCCTTGGTTAGGTAACAATTTTCAAAAATCACTTTACATGGCACATGATATTTGTGACAAATATTAACCATTTGCTTCATTTCTTCTTTAATATAAGCATAATTCTTATTTTTTAATTCAGTAATATTAATTACATAGTCAATTTCATTAGCACCATTTTTAATGGCATCTTCAGTATCAAAAACTTTTGATTCAATGGTTTGTTGGCCTAATGGAAAAGCAATTGCTGCTCCGGTGTCAATATCAGTATTCTTAAGTTGTTCTGAACAAAACTTAGATTGAACCTGATTGATAGCCACCATTTTGAAGTGGTATTTCTTCGCTTCATCACATAGTTTCTTCATATCTTCATTAGAAGCATCAGCGTGTAAATTAGTATGGTCAATTAAGCGGGCAAAATCATCAATAGTGTATTTCATTTTAA
>Ga0137298_10270_pt1 | contig 47496 bp, 52 predicted proteins | sample RamsorincwithD2O_2_FD_97182 | JGI IMG/M metagenome (GOLD analysis project Ga0137298, IMG submission 97182) | Mouse cecal microbial communities from Vienna, Austria - Glucosamine amended with D2O | ecosystem: Host-associated > Mammals > Digestive system > Large intestine > Cecum | place: Austria...
CCACTAGTCCTCTCGTAATGAGTGCTGCAAACGTGTTATCTCCCATCTTGATTTCTGCTGCAATTCCAGCGCAAAAAGCAATAATATTTTTCAGTGCCCCTCCTAGTTCTACTCCTTTTACATCATGAGAAGCATATACACGCATATTTTCATTCATGAAAAGAGATTGTACTTCTTCAATCACACTGTCCTCTTTGGAGCCAATGACAATTGCTGTTGGAATAGCAATCGATACTTCTTCTGCATGGCTTGGTCCAGAAAAAATTCCAATTCTTTTTCCTGATAGTTCTTCTTCTGCTACTTGACTAAGCGTTTTTAAGGTATCGTTCTCCAAACCTTTTGAACAAATAACCACTGCCTGATTGGTTAGATATGCTTTATATTTTTGGATAGTTGCTCGAACAAACTTGGATGGTGTTACATGGATGACTATTTCTGAGTCCGTTACCACTTTTTTCAAATCTGTAAGTGCTTCTATCCCTTCTGGTATCACTAATTCCGGTAAGAATTGACATTTTTTTTCTTCATTGATCGCTCGTGCTTCTTCTTCTGAAAAAGACCACATTTTTACTTCATTTCCTAATTTTGCTAGATGTGTTGCAAGTGCAACACCCCAACTTCCTGTTCCAATAACAGCAACTTTTTTCATTTGCATTTCCTCCTCTTTTTGGCTTATTTATGAAAACTTAGTTTATTCTCTTTTCCTTCTAAAATACGTTTTAAGTTCGTACGATGGTTGTATACGACTAAAACAGTAAGTAGGATACTGAAAATCAAATAATTTCCAGGTACGATATAATTTTGGCTAATGAATAATGTTAAAACTGGGTACAAGATAGCAGCCATAATCGAGCCAAGTGATACAATTCTTGTAACTGCCATAAGCACAAGAGCAAATACTAAACAAATTAGTCCAATTTGCCAGTTGCAAATGAGAAGTACACCAAGTGCTGTTGCAACTCCTTTTCCTCCTTTGAAACCAAAGTAGATTGGGAATGTATGCCCTAGCACAACAGCTCCTGCTGCAAGTTGTACCAAAAGGGCACCACTGGTTTCTTTCCAAATTAGGCTAGCAATCCATGCCACGCCAACTGCTACAACACCTTTTAAGATATCACAAAGTAAGGTTAATGCTGCTGCTTTTTTCCCTACAGTACGAAGTACATTGGTACTTCCGGCATTACCACTTCCTTTTTCTCTTACATCAAATCCTGCTAACTTTTTGCTAATTATAACTGAAAAACTAATGCTTCCTAATAAATATGCTATCATTGTTACTACAATATATACCGCTACCATAACTTAAAATTCCTCCTTCTAACTTTTTATCCTTCTTTTTCATTTTTTTCTCTTACCATCATACGAACTGGTGTCCCAGTTAGACCAAATTCTTTACGAATTTGATTGATTAAGTATCTTTCATAAGAGAAATGGAATAGCTTTTTATCATTGACAAACACAACAAATGTTGGTGGCTTTGTAGATGCTTGTGTCATATAGAATATTTTGAGCCTCTTTCCTTTATCCGTTGGTGGTTGAACAATGGCAATGGCTTCGTTTAATACCTGATTCAAGGTTGCTGTCGAAACACGCATTGCATTTTGACTTGCCACTTGATTGATCAGTTCAAACAACTTGTGAACTCTTTGTCCTGTTTTGGCAGATAAGAAAAGAATTGGTGCATAAGATAAATAGGCTAATTTCTCATACACTTCTTTGGTGTATTTTTCTAATGTCCCATTTTCTTTTTCATAAGCATCCCATTTGTTGACAACAATAATCACGCCTTTTCCTGCTTCGTGTGCTTCTCCTGCAATTTTCGTATCTTGCTCGGTTACGCCTTCTAAAGCATCTATCATAAGCACACAAATATCTGCTCTTTCAATTGCTAGCAATGTTCGTGCAATGCTATATTTTTCAATGTTCTCTGTAATCTTATTCTTTTTTCGGATACCTGCTGTATCAATAAAAATGTATTTTCCTTGTTCATTGCTAAATTCGGAATCAATCGCATCTCGTGTAGTTCCTGCAATATCGCTGACAATCATACGATTTTCGCCTAAGATGTAATTGACTAAACTAGATTTTCCTACATTTGGTTTTCCAATAAACGCTACTTTAATTGGCTCTCCAGTTTCTTCGTCTTCATTTTCTTCTGGTAGGGCCTCTACGATTGCATCTAGCACATCTCCCATCCCTTTTGCATTAGCTGCCGAAATTGGATATGGCTCGCCGAGTGCTAGGTTATAGAATTCGTAGATATCTTCGGTTTCATTGGTTCCAAATTTATCTGCCTTATTACATACTAGAATAATTGGTTTGCCAGATTTTCGTAACATATTCGCAATGTCTTGGTCTGCTGCTGTAATGCCTTGTTTTACATCTGTCATAAACAAGATAACATCTGCAATTCCAATGGCAATATCTGCTTGCTCTTTCATTTGCGTTAAAATCGTGTCTTGAGATTTTGGCTCAATTCCACCAGTATCAATCAAATGAAAGGTCTTTCCTCGCCAAGTTGCTTCTGCATAAATACGGTCCCTTGTTACGCCTGGTGTATCTTCTACAATGGCTACTCGCTTTCCAATAATATAGTTAAAAAATGTAGATTTGCCCACATTTGGTCTTCCAATGATGGCCACAGAACTTTTCATACTGTTCTCACCTCTTCCGTTATTTTACTAGATTTTTGGGGGTTCGTCAATTTTTTCCAATGCTTTTTTTTCGTTTTTTTGAAAAATACATTCCATAGCCAAATAGCAATGCAATCACTGTGATAAGGCTAATCGCAAGAGATATCTTCATTCCTAGTGTTCCGCGATACCACACTAGAATTTCATATTCTGTTCCCTCTTCTAAATCCGCTAAATCTACTGCTAAGAATCCTTTTTCTGACTCATAGCCTTGTACTTCTTGCCATTCTTCGGTTTCGGCTGATCGGATTCTTATTGTATAGCCTAAATAATAGATATATGGCAATTCTACGGATAATTCTTTTGTATTCGCAATAAAGGATATTCCCGTTATATTTCTTTCCTTTGCTTCTCCTGTAATTTCTGCTTCTCCACTTAAGAGGATTGCTCCTGGTTCTCTTTCCTTGATGTATTCCAAGTTTTGAAAAGCCTTGGTTGGTAAATATTCAAAACTTGCACATCCAGCATGCACCCTTTGGGTATTTTCATTGACTGGAACAGCTGGGATTAGTTTATCTTCTGTCCAGCCTCTGTTATCATAAGAAATGAAACGATTTAATGGCACAATAAGGAGAAATGCAAGTGTTGTAATAACCAATAAATCTCCTAAATCATAACGCTTAAATAGACGTACAACTCCCACTGCCGCTGCAAAAGATAGGAAAAATCCAACAAACTCTAAGAAGCGGTATGTAAATTGTATCATGCACAAGATTTCTGGCAATTTTTCAAATGGGACAATACGCAAAGTTAAAATCGAGCAAAGAATTCCCATGACCAAGAAAAAAATGGTTTGTCTTTTTTCGTCTGACTGTATTTTCTTTTTGGCGATAGCAAGAATTGCAAAAATGCTTCCTAAAAGGAGAATTCCACCAATTTCAAAGATAAAGCCCTCTTGTGTAAAAAACAACTCACTTAAATTCAATTTGTAATATTCCAATACCTCTACACGGGACATTCTACCCTTTTGAAACACTTCATATTCAGTTACTAGACGATGTTCGAGTAGTGGAATAAGAAAAAATGCACATAATAATAAAATAAGAAGCAAACTAATTCCTAGTTGGCAAATTGCTTTTTTGTTTAATTTCTTGTACTGTATAACTAAATAGAGAAAAGCAAAAATAGCGGTATATAACGTTATTACCGTATGACTTAGCATTAGCCCTACTGTACCTGCCACCAAAACGAGGTTCATTGGTTTTTCTTGGCTTCCTTGACAATCCTCTAAAATTGCATAAATGCCATGGAAGACCATTGGCAAGAACACAAAAGAAGCTAGTTCTGCAATGGCAATTCGCATATACATATCGGTAACACGGTATGGTAACAGGATATAGAAAACACTTGCCAATAAGGCTATCTTTTTACTTTTGGTAACACGCTTCGTAAAAGCGAACATACTAAATCCAGAAAGTGCTGTAAGTAGGTATAGGAATAACTTGATACAGTCTAGATAAGAGGCTCCTAAGAAGCGAAATAGAAGCGGAACGTAGGCTGTTAAAATACTATAAAACAAATTCCACGAATAGCCAAATCCATTGCAAAAATCCGACATAATCACTGGGAAAAGACTTTGCTCTCCCAGTGATTGTGCAGTTCCAATTAAACGGCAAATGTGCTGAATACCATCATCCTGAAATAAGTCGATGGTTCTACTAAGTAGTGGTATACACATAAGCGCTGAAAAAAATAGAATTATGGTATAGCAAAACCAATTCTTTTCCATTACATTTTTGAATGTATCTCTCATGCAGTTTCTCCTTGTTTTTCTCTTTTTTTCTCTCGTATAATCATAGCAAGGAACACAAAATAACTAAGCAAAGAAAATCCATAACTTGCTTTTTCTAATCCAGTTCCCTGATATCTTACGGTTATTTTGCCTGTTTCCATATCTGTTGGGATGGTAACAGCAATCATTCCATATTCGCTTTCCTCTTGTGGCAAGATAATTTCTTCCTCCTCATTTTTCAGAGTTACTATGTAACCTGGATAATAGAAATATGGGATTTCTAGTTTTGTTTCTTTTTCCACATTTTCTAGTTGACAAGACAAATTCGTTCCTCGTTTTTCCTGTTCTCGAATGTTTGCTTCCCCCTCGATTACAAAGACCTGATCTGGTTTGGTATCGATTTCATCTTGATGTTTTATTGCTTGGTAAGGCAAATAGTCTCGATTAATAAAGAAAATGGAAAAACTTAAATTCTGTGTAATTGCTTCTTCATAGACTTTATCTTCCTTCCTGCCTAGGTTTTGCAAAGTAGCATATCGGTCTAAACTTTTTTGATACTGACTTAATAACAGTACCACACAAACAATCGCAAAAGCAATCCTCCCCATCTTTTTTCCCTTTAAGAGGTTCCAAATCCCTTCACAATTTTGGGCTATTAGAATAGAACTAAAAAAAACAAATTCTCCTAACATTCTCCACGGGAATTGAATTTGCCAAAAGATTGCTGGCATTTCTTTCCACGGAAACATTTTCGTACACATAAACAGACTCATAAGTACAAAACCATTAAAAATAACATAAGTTTTATCCTTGCGGTGCTCACGAAAAGCGAGAAGTGTTAGTACCAATAACACAATGGTAAATTTCCCTAGTCGATATGAAACATCTCGTATATCTCCATTTTTGTCTAGTAAGAACTCCTCCCATTGTATGGCTTGGTTTACCACGGCTTTTTGATTAGTTCCCATCAGTTCTTGGTCAAAAAATGTATATTGGGTGAAATTTCTAAATTCCAATAATACTACCCAGAAAAAAGCTGTCATGGCTAAGATAAAAATGGTATTCCAGATTAATTTTGGAAACGTATCTTTCCATGCTTTTCGGCTCCAATGGCAGATAACATAAACAAGACAAAATAGGGCCACATAGAACGTAGTAATGGTATGAGTTAGAACAAGTCCTGTTGCCCCAATAGCAATATACCAGTGTTTTGTTTTATCTCCTTCTAGCAAATTGTGTAGTCCCTGAAAGATGATTGGGATAAATACAAATGTCGTAAATTCTGCTAACGCAAATCTAGTATAGATATCCTCACTTCGATACGGTGCTAGCATATAAAATAGGCTGGCTAATAATGCGATTTTTCGCTTTTGGGTAATCTCATAAGCACAGTGATACATGGTAATTCCAGAAAACAATATGGTGCAATATGAAAATATCTTTAATGCGTCAGAATATAAAATCGGCAAGTAGGTAAACAAATATGGCAAAAAAGTAGCCATTGGTGCGTAAAACGCATTAATGGAATAGCCAAAGTTATCACAGAAAAATGGAATAACTAAATGCGGAAATGTAGTATAATTTAGACTTAACTTAGTTCCCATTAGACGTAAGATATGCAAAGCGCCATCATGGGTATATCGTATTTTCAAGCCAATGAGAGGAATTGCTACCAAAAGGCTAATGAAAAAAATACATAAATAATGAAACTTTTTATTTTCAAGTAAATTCTGTAATCGTTCCTTCACGTTGTCTTCTCCTTTGTATTAGTAATAAATGTTCCCTTCTAGCAAGTCATCATGTTTAATCCATTCAGATACTGAAATCACACGGTACTTGGTATCTGTGTCTCGTACAATCACTTTCTCAATGCCAGAGTTGATAATCATTTTTCGACACATCTGGCAACAATTCGATTTCTCGTCATATTGCATGGTATCTGGTCGATAGGACACTAAATAAAGTGTTGCTCCAATCATTTCTTGTCTCTTCGCACTTATCATGGCATTTTGTTCTGCATGAACGGAGCGACAGGCATCATAACCAGCATGACTTACATCTGGAAAGAATTTCTTTTTGGAGCAAAAACCAATATCAATGCAATTTTCTCTTCCACGTGGTGCCCCACTATATCCGGTTGAAATGATTTCGTCATGATTTACAATGACACACCCAATCTTTTTTCTAAGACAGGTACTTCTACTTGCAACTGCTTTTGCAATATCTAGATAATAATTTACTTTATCAATTCGATTTTCCATTTTATCACGACCTTTTTTTGTTTTATCTTATCACAGTTTCCTTTATTCGGCAAGAAAAATCAGAGGGAATATCAATCTTCTTTTTTCTTTACTCTGTAGGGCTTTCGGTTGACATTGTTCGGCAAATATTGTATAGTTTTGGTAGAAAAAAGGAGGATTTGTTATGTTAAAAGAATTCAAAGAATTTGCTACACGAGGAAATATTATGGATTTAGCAGTTGGTGTTGTAATCCGGAGGTGCTTTTCAATCCATCATTAATTCTCTTGTCAATGATATTATTATGCCTGCTGTATCCATTATTACCAAAAGAGTAGATTTTTCTAATATGGTGTTTACTGTTGGTGGTGCTTCCATTAAGTATGGGAACTTTATTACAGCAATTGTTAATTTTCTTATTATTGCTTTTTCCATTTTCGTAATGATTACTTATCTCAATAAATTGAATAAGAAAATGGAAAGTTTGACTAAAGAAGAAGCAAAGAAATTAGAAAAGAAATATGGAAAAAAGAAGAAAGAAAAAGAAGTAGAACCAGAAGCGGAACCAACTACCAAAATATGTCCTTTCTGTTATAGCGAAGTAAATTACAAAGCAACCCGTTGTCCACACTGTACCTCTTCTCTCGTAGAAGAAAAAGCCAAAGAAGCGGAATCAAAAAAGAAACCAAGAACCAAAAAGAAAGAAACCGAATAAAACGAAAAAGCAACAATCTCAAAATTGTTGCTTTCTTTTTGATACAGAAAAACAGTAAAAATTACTGTTTTATTTTGCTTCTGTTTTTGCTATTACTTCTTTTCCATTATAGTAACCACAGTTTTTGCAAACTCTGTGTTGCATAATTGGTTCATGACAATGTGGACATTCTGCTAAATTTTGTTTTTCTAATTTCCAGGTCGATCTTTTTAATCCAGTTCTTGCTTTTGACCATCTTCTTTTTGGTTGTGCCATTTTCATTCCCTCCCTTGTCTGATGTTATTCTATCTGTTTCATTTTTAACTAAAATTCTTGACTATAAGATTATACAAAGTTTTTTCTCATTTGTCAAGCAATCTGATTGAAATATTATGGAATTGCCAAAATAGTAAGATAATATCCCTTTTTAAGAGATATTATCTTATCTTTTTTGCTTTCTAAATTCCTTTGTATTTTCGGTTTTGGTAATATGCAAATCCACCTGCAAGTAAAATAACTGCTAAAATGCAAATGGTTATCATTGGCATAGAGCCTGTTTGTGGTATGGTTCCTCCTGCTTTTGTGTTATCCATATTTCCGGTTATTCCAGTTGGCTTATTGCTGTTTGTTACGGTATTGTTTTTCGTTGGTGGAACAACGATTTCATTTCCCGGTTTGGATGGTTCTGGTGCTTCTTCTAAATCCCAAGCAAAATTTTTATCTAGATAATTGTATAAAAAATCTCCTGATGCACTCGTACTATTAACCGCTTGAAATAGCATAACATCTTCTAATGGATAGTATTTTCCATTTTCGGTTTCTACTGCAAAATATCCATAATAGTATGCTCGATGCGTAAATTGTCCATTTTGGAAAAGTCCCGCATTCTTTTGTGGAGAGCCAACAAGTCCACTTTTGGAGATCATTGGTTGTTGGTTTTTCGCATAGGTCAATAAGTTGTTTAGGCAATCAGATTTTCCATCTCGTATATCTCTTAATATCTGTTGGTCTGTAACACGTCCGATTTTTACAGTATATTTCAATTCACCATAATAAGAGTTTTGAGCATCATAAATGACAGTTTCAGTCGAGCTAGGAAATACCGTAATACGCTGTGTTAATGATTCTAGTTTTGGTCTGGCAAGTTTGATACCTTCCACTATTTTATATTTTTCTCGTGGTGTAACACCATCTGTTGCTGTATATTTCCCATCATATTCTAGAATCGTAAGATATACATCACCTACATGAGCCAATCTTACAGATGCCATTGTACTAACATCCACTTGGTTACTACGGAAAGAGCGATAATCTTCTGGTCCTAATCCTGTTGTTACTAGATAACCATTTTCGTCAAACTTGATTGGTGCTTTCTGTTCTCCATTTGTCATAAATATATAATATTCTCTTGACACTTCTTCTGTTTTCAATGTTACATTTTTTATTTCAAGGTTATATTTATGTTCATCTCTTGTTAAACTAAAAGTTGCTTTGCTAAAATCTGTAAAAGTCGGCTTTTTTTCGGTTTCTGTACCAGTTCCGCCTTCGTTACCGGTTCCCTCTCCTTCTGTAGCCCAAACGTTGGTTGTTCCAAGGGTTATAACAAATAATATAGCAAGTAGGATTGCTAGTATTTTTCTAAGTGTATTTGTGTTCATAAAACTTCCTCCTTTGTTCTTCTTATGTAATTATATCGAAGCATTTTTTCTTTTTCAATATATTTCGTCATTTTTTTCAAAAAGATTTTTCTCAATAAAAATCCCATTCTTGCATATACTGAAAGTAGTTGAAACTATTGGAAAGGTGTGATTTTTATGTGTGGTATTGTTGGATTTACAGAGTTTCAGCATTCTTTTGCTAATCGCTCTGAAATTTTAACCAATATGGCGACCTCGATTGCTCGTCGTGGTCCAGACGAATACGACTATTTTCACGATGCCAAAATTTCTCTTGCCCATCGTCGTTTAGTTGTGATTGACCCAGAAGGCGGAAAACAGCCTATGAGTTTTACTTATGAAGGTGTTACTTACACTATTGTCTACAATGGACAGATTTATAACGCAAAAGAATTAAGAGATACATTAGCAGATGTTGGATTTACTTTTTCAAGTCATTCGGATACAGAGGTTCTTTTGAAGGCTTTTATCCACTATGGTTATCGTGTGGTTGACCATTTAATTGGGATTTTTGCATTTGCTATTTGGTCAGATAAAAAGCAAGAACTCTTTTTGGCTCGCGACCATTTTGGAATTAAGCCATTGTATTATACCGAAAAGGATGGCGAATTTATCTTTGCTTCTGAGGTAAAAGCATTATTCCATTACCCTGCTATTGAACCAGTTATTAACGCAACTGGTATTGGTGAATTATTTGGTGTTGGTCCTGCCCATACACCTGGTATTTCTGCCTTCAAAGATATTTTTGAGTTAAAGCCTGCTCATTTTCTAATTGCTCGAGTAGACCAAGTCTACCAAGAGGAATATTGGAAATTGGAAAGTAAGCCACATACCGACTCGTTTGAAAAGACCTGCGAAACTGTAAAATATCTATTAGAAGACTCCATCGAAAGACAGTTAGTATCGGATATGCCTCTTTGTACTTTCCTATCGGGAGGTCTTGACTCTAGTATCATAACCCTATATGCCTCAAATTATTACCAAAAACATCATTTAGGCATTCTTCCAACTTATTCAGTCGATTATGTAGATAATGACAAAAACTTCGTAAAAACGGATTTTCAGCCAAATTCAGATAATGAATACATTGCACTTATGCAAGAAAAACTACAAACGAAACACACTCGTATTGTACTCGACACACCAGACCTTGTCGGTTCCTTAGAAGATGCTATGTTGGCTCGAGATTTCCCTGGTATGGCAGATGTGGACTCCTCTCTCCTTTTATTCTGCCGAGCCGTCAAAAAAGAAATGACCGTTGCTTTAACAGGCGAATGTGCGGATGAAATTTTTGCAGGTTATCCATGGTTTTTCCGTGAAGACGCTTTGCACAGTCATACTTTCCCATGGTCGATTGCCTTAAAAGAACGTCAATGCTTGCTAAATCCTGCCATTGCTACTGGTATTCATTTGGAAGACTATGTTAATGCTAGATACCAAGAGAGTTTGGCGAAAGTAAAAATGTTAGATACCGACTCAAGCGAAACTGCTGAAAAAAGAAATATTTCATATTTAACCTTAAATTGGTTTATGCAGACTCTTCTTGACCGTTCCGACCGTATGGCCATGTATGCAGGACTAGAGCTACGAGTTCCTTTCTGTGACCACAGACTTGTCGAATATATGTGGAATGTACCTTGGGATATGAAAGCATACAATGGAAGAGAAAAAGGATTACTACGCCATATTATGAAAGAGGAACTACCAGCAGAAATTGTAGAACGTAAGAAAAGTCCTTACCCAAAGACTTGGAACCCTACCTATCTAGCCGCTGTAAAGAAAATGCTTTCTGAAACGTTGGAAGATAGCAATGCCCCTATTTATGAATTGCTAAACCGCAGTTATATCCGAGAAATTTTAGATACCGAAGGGAAAGCATTTACAAGACCATGGTTTGGTCAGTTAATGACTGGACCTCAACTGATGGCTTATCTTTGCCAAGTAAACATGTGGTTAAAGACTTATCGACCAAAAATTGAGTTATAGATTAAAAAAGAGGTCTTGCTAAAAGACCTTTCAGATTGTTGACAAACTCCAGAAATTTTTTCTGGAGTTTTCATATATATTTTGAAATCGGTAATTTTTTGCAAACTTTTATAATTTGTTATAAAGCATCCCTAGACCACATTTGTATCATATCAAATAGTCTAAATTCGGTGCCGCCCCCCAATGTTAAATATCCATATGAGTCCATATATTTTACGTTTCTAGTTGATTCATAATAATTTATGGCATATCCGAGTCCTATATACTTTGTTCCTCTCTGGTATTCGGTTTCATATTCTACAGTAGAAATCGTTATTAGCGGCTTCGTTCCTTTTTTTGCATGTTTTAATCGCCAACTGTCTATTGTTACAAGAGAGGTGCTTAAAATAAGTAAAATTCCTATTACAACAATTACTTTTTCTGTTATACTATGGCTACAAGTTACTTTCATATTACTACAACTCACCTTCTAATTACTTTTTTAACTAATATAGCACAAAGTTAACCTCTTAGCAAATTTTACATATGCAAATCGAGTAGGGAATATATAATTATTTTATTTATTCCCTCTCACGCCACCACTCGTGCGGTTCTCGCAAGTGGCGGTTCAATTTATATTTCAACATGTACTTTTGCATATTGGTCTGATAGAAATATCAGACTTCAGATTGTTGACAAACCCCACAGAAAAAAATTTCTGGGGTTTTCATATTTTGTGCAGCGTCATAAATAAAAGAAAAGACTGTTTTCAAATTTTACTTTGTCAACAGTCTGAGAGGTCTTGCCAAAAGACCTCTTTTCTAGTACCAATATGCTAATTTCAAAAATGAGTTAATAATTTTAATCTGCTCTTCTAAATCCTCTTTTTTTGCTACTTGATATTTTTTTCCTTTCATTCCTCTTGCTTCGATTGTCCACAAAAATGCTTTTACTCTCGGATATCGATTGATATTTTCTTCTAAATAGCATAGTAAATCTGAAACCTCTTGATAACTTCTGCTTTCTTTTCGCTTTTCTTCTTGGTATTTTATCGTATCTGTTAACAGACCAATTGGTTTTGCAACTTTTACTCGGTAGTTGTCTTCTGTAAAAGAATGAATGTAATTATTATAACTTTCACAAAATATTTTATACATGGTATTTCTCCCTAAATCTAACTAGTTTTCTTTCAAATTCTTCTTTTTTACTTTGTAATAGGTCTTCTCGGTCCATAATTTCTTGTATAATCGTATTTAATTGCTTTCTATCACATTGAGGAATAATTTGTTTCAAATCTTCTTCGTCTTTTTCTGCTAAGCGAATAATCTTACTAATTGCAACATCTTCTTTGGAGAGAATATAAACATGGATATGATGAAAACCCTCTAATTTGATTGCTCTTTCTTGATAACTTGGTGAAAGAATAGTAGAAGCATAGTCTAACATATCATAATCTCTTAATAAGGTAAAAACTCTACCATACTTTGCTGGATAGTCCAGATTAACAAAATCTACATCCATGGTTGCTCTTGTTGTATAATCTCCTAATATACATGCACTTCCACCCAAAATATAAATATCAAATGGTTCTATTTGAAAAAGTTTCGTTACTTCATCCATTTCTTGTAATATGGTTAATAAATTTTCTTTTATCATAAAAACCTACTTTCTTTCCTGCTATTATTATATCGGTTTGCTCATGTTTTAGCAAGAAGTTTTCATCATATTATTTCCTATCCCCGCAGGCCATTGTGTTTTCAGCCATCTTGTGATAAAATACAATGGATTCCTTAATCGGAAGGTTCACATTCAAACCTAGGCAAGAATTTGTGGAGGTGAAAAATGTCATTGTTTCGAATTAGCATACGGCTAGAAAGGGACGGCAAATGGAGTCAGCAGCAGAGCGATTTTAGTGGCTACTTCGTACGAGATAGCAACAACATTATGCAAGGCTATGTCGTCGCACATGATGCCTCTTCTCGTGAGCGTAAGCACTTCATTGCCGGAATTTACGAAAAGGACAAAATCGTTTTCGTGAAAATGATTCCCTACTCTGCCCGCAGCCCGATGTGCTTTGTGCAACCTACTGCTGCTCAAGATGGCTATTGGGATACATTTTTTCCCATTAGTGGCGGTTTCTTTGCCAATCGCACCTTCCAAGGGCACGCCAGTTTCTCCATCGGCGAGCCACCCAAGCACTTATCGGAAGACCAAATTTCCCAGTCGTTCGTAGATTTTCTGGAAAACGACGCCTCGCCCATTCATATTGGGCTTGTGCAGGATTTGCAAAGGCTTCGGATTTTCTGGGAGGAAACTTACGCACCGCACGACTAATTCAGGCAAAAGAGAAGATCTCGAAAAAACGATTGCTATCGTTTTCGGTCGGGGTCTTCTCTTTTTTCTTTTCTCTGATTGAATTTTCTCTAATTCTGTGATAAAATAGTAATGTTTCAAAGGATTTCTTTGTTACAAACAGATTTGAAGGAGGTTTTGCGCTGTGAAGAAGACCCGAAATCTCCTTGTCCTAGAAACTAGGGCAAGTGAGATGGAGGCTGCTCAGCAGGCCTTGTTGGAACTCCAAGGGGAGTACAAGGCTCTGGTCCCACTTGACGCACAAAAAGCAAACGAAGAAGAAATCCAAAAAGTTTTCGCTTGCAACAAAAGTGTCATTTGTGCCAATCTGGACCCTGAGTTGGCCACCAAGTTTAGCAACCGCATCTCAATCCCAGCATACCTTGTTCCCAACATTACCCGTTCTCCACTCACGATTGATTTGGGCGGGGACATTCGTCGGCAGTTTGCCTTAATTGTCGACATGTACGACATCGGCGACCATGTTACCAACGACTCCGGTCTGGTGGAAGAAGCCGCCAAGTTCAACTGTGGCTATTGCGGATACTTGGATGGCTCTACCAAAGAAGCCATCAAAACTATCTACAAGAGCCCCAATTTCTTCGTCTTTACGACGATTGGGCAGTTTATCCCCGCTTATTTGCTGATTATCCCGAACGAACACGTGATGTCCATTTCACAACTGGACCGGGCTCGGCAACAGGAATTTCTGGAAATCGTAGAAGATGTCCAGTACATTCTGCGTCTGGCTTTTCATTCCACCAAGTTCCTGATTTGGGAAAACGGAACAGCAGCAGGTGGGCACGGTAAAGCCAAGGACTCGTTGGTCCATGCTCATGTTCACGTTGCCGCCAGCAAGATGACGCCCGAGTCCATTCAAAAGCTCTCCGGCTTCCCTCTGACGAGGGTTCCCTTCGAGGACTTGTCCTCCTATGGGGAAAATTCCTACTTGCTCGTTTGCAGTGATGACTGCTATAGTTGGTGGATTAACGACGACCCTGAATTGTACATTCCGCGTCAGTACATCCGTCAGCTCCTGGCAGAAGAGCATGGGGTTCCCAAGGTTTGGAACTGGAGAACCAATCCGTTCCATGAGAAGCGCATCGAAGCTACAGACTTCATTCACACCATCCTGAATTTGCATTGGGAGAGTCTCCCGAAACGGATCCAGGACCGCACGCAGGACTTTATGTCTGCTTATGACGCATAAACATTCCAAAAAAGAGGAGGCCGCCATCTCGATTGAGATGGTGGCTTTCCCCTTTATTTAGCGTTATATATAATCAAAGGTACTTCCATTTCATTTGGCGTAAATCCACAATGGGTCGCCTTTTTATTTTTTTTCTCTTTTCCAAGATAGGTTTCAATTTTAATCGCACAATCTCCGATTGCAATCGCGATATAGTTGCCTAGGAAATCGTCCAATCTTGGGTGTTTCTCTCCCTCACCTAGGAATTTCTTTGCTAAGAATTCGTCTTTCGTATAGAGTAGATATTCCCCTTTGAAATGCTTTTCAAAACAGGTTTCAAATTCTTGTTTTTTGTCTTCTTTTACAAAAAAGGAAATACTTCTGGACTCTAGGCTTGGTGGTTTGATTAGACATGCCAGTATATCTTCTAATTCTAAGATAGAAACCGTTTTTGTAATATCTTGGTGACCATGGTCTGCACAAACAAAGACAAGACTATTGGTACCTTGCAGACGTTTGCACATCGCCTCAATTTTCTCCTCTGCTTGGCGAATATATTGCCTCACTTCTTCGGATTGACAGCCAAATTTATGTAATAAAGCGTCTGGATTTTCTTGATACCCTAAGATAAACTTACGATTTGGATTTTTGCAAAGGTCCTCAATTCCCTCACATAAGTAATCTAAATTATCTGCGTTAATATTTCTCTTACTACGTGCTTCGCAAAAAGTTGGATTAACCTCATAGGCTCGTACATCTGGACTTGAGGTTTCAATTTGGTCATAAATAGTTTGGTATTTAATCCCTTCAAACACATCTTTTCGTGCCTGTGTCATTGGTTCAAAGGTGTAGGAATCACATCTACGCATCATTTGGAGTTCTCGTCCGAATTTCCTTAAAATATTGAGACATTGCAATCCAGCCTGTTGCATATGGTGGTTTTCCCGAGTAATACGTAGTCATTGCCGCTGTAGTAGTAGCTGGACAGATTGATGTAATGACTGCTTTTTCATGTTTTCGGAAAAATCCATTTGGACTTGCGTGCTTCAAAATGTGTTCCCCCATTCCATCTAGGATAATTAACACAACATTTTGGTAATTCTTTTTTAATTCTTCGTCTAATTCTGGCAAACCATTGTATTCCGTTTTTACTTGGTAATGGTGTAAAACAGAGTTGATTACATTCAAAATACTATGGTGATAATCTGGATAAACAATCTTGTTTTCTTGCATTTTCTTCTCCCCTTTTCTTTCTTTGCAAATATTGTATCATAAAGCAAGAAAAATACAATCTTTTCTTGTAAAAAAGGGAATACCCCCACACAGCACATTGTTACTGTATGGGGGCTTTTGCTTGGTTACAAGAGATTGCGATTGAGGTACAAGAACATAATCTCGTAAACATCCGAGAATGTTCTTCCACCGATTTCATAAATGGGTACTGTCTTTTCTCCCTGCGATGTCCAGATCGTTCCAAGTTCCTCTTTGCGGTACTTTTCGACCGCGTTCCAGTCTCGACTGAACTGGCCGAAATGGCTGATAAACTTCTTCATGCCAATCGGGCGCTTTTTGGGCTCGCCATAAATAAGAATGGTGGTTACGTCCCATGGGCCATCCGGGAAAAGGTGTTCCTTGAACAGACGGCAACTTTTGACGCTTCGCAGCGGAATGGTTTCCATACTCCGCTCGTCTGGGTCGATGGGAAGCCGTGCATAACGCTTCATAGCCACAACATCTTTCCGGTCAAACATCTCGATTGCATTCATTAACAATCGAAGCCGGATAGAATGGTCAGGCAACAGATGGGTCGTTTCGTCCCAAATGGCCTCCAATGTGGCATATTCGTCGAAATGCTTGTCTTCCTCTTCCTTTAGGTTGATCACACTGTCTTGCTTCTCAAATACAAGCCTTGGTCCGCCTGCAATGAAAACAACCAGAATGAGCAGGTACTTGACAGCCTCTAAATCCGAAACATCCTCAGCGCCCGTCTTATTGATTTTCCGGGCAATGTTGTCGATGAGTTCGTGCACTGTTCTGTCATAGCGGTACAGGCTTTCTAGCGTATAGAACTTGTTCTTGATTTCGTTCACGCTGTCCAGCATTTTCAAAGAGGCAACATCCAGTTTTTTCGGTGCCTCCGGTTCGTACCGTTTCGGCATTCCCATGCCAATCGGGTTGCCCGGTATCGGCAGTTTGCTGCCCATACTAAGCGGTGCCAGAAATGGTACCTGCGGTACGGTGACCGGTTTCCGGTTTTTAGCCAGATGGCTTTTGTAGGCCGTTGTGCCAGGGATTAACCCCCAAAATTTCTCCGCGGTTTCGCGTTCCTTTTTGGGAAGTTCCTTGACTAAGCCCTCCAGCCCCTCGATATCAATCTTGAGGTCTGGAATTTTGCCACCTTGGGCGGGTCTTCGGAAACTTTGCAAGTCCCGTCCGAAATCCACTAAGGCATTTCTGTCATAGCGGACTTCCTCTTGTTTCTTTTTTCCCATGCTTTCATTCCTTTCGATACTCTATTTTCGAGTTTCTTTTGCACAGAATTACAGACCTATTATACCATATGTTTACATAAATTAAAAGAGGTAAGTACAAAATTCTTACCTCTTTCCTTTATTGATAATCGTTTACTTTGATTTCGTCTAAACAGATGTAGTATTTTTTATAGTTTTTTGGGGCTAAATAAACTGGCAAAGTTTTGAGTTGTTTTTCTTCTAGCAAGTCTTGTGGATTATACCAAAGGTTTTCACTGCGGAATAAATAGTATTGTCCGTTTTCGGGGTTTCTCCATCGGCAAGAGATATAGTATGGATGACGACCATTTACGCTATATGCTCGATTTAATGCTATTTCCACAATGTCTGCTCGTACCATTTCTCCTTGTTCCAATAACTCTTTTTGCTTCTTTCCTTTTATAATTGGCGTAATAAAGAAACTGCAACCTACTGCGAAGAATAGCCCCCCCATTCCAATAAACATCCAATGTAGCATATCTAACGCATTGGTATGAATTTGGGCTGGATTTTCTGGGTTATACCAAAGATGGATTGGGGCTCCTTCCACCATTCCACTGGAATATCCATTTATTTTTTGTTCTTGCGTTTTTCCGTTTACTTCATATTGTACAATAACCGCCTCGGAGTCCCTACGATAAATGACTTCTGACACAACGGCATCTGTTTCGACCCATTTTGCTCGTTTTTGGTAAGCATTGATACAAATGACCAGTCCAATGATTAAGAATATGGCTCCAATAAAAGCGAAAATTGCTCCGATTAGTTTCTCGGTTTTGTTCATTGTTCTTCCCCCCTTATCCATCGATTGTTTTACAAACATCAATCCATTTCGTAAAACCAGATGTCTTTTCAAGTTCTGCTATGCTTAAGCGAATTCCGCTATTCGCACTTCCACAAGCAGGATATACATAGGAAAATCTACGCAAGGAATTGTCTAAATATACCGTTACTTCTGGGTTAATACCAAATGGGCAGACGCCTCCTACGCCATGCCCTATTTTCTCCTCTACTTCTACAAATGGTATCATAGTGGCTTTGGTATGAAATTCTACTTTGTATTTTGCGTTATCGATTTTTTGATCGCCTGCTGTTACAATTAAAATTGGTTTATTTTCTACATAAAACGACAAGGTTTTGGCAATTTCTTTTTCTTGACAATCGAGTGCAATTGCTGCTTCTTTTACGGTTGCAGAGGATTGCTTTGTTACTTGAATGCGATCTACTAAACCATATTGTTTCAAATGTTGTTCTACTTTTTCGAATGACATTTCTTTTTCCCTCTTTCTCTTCTATCATATCACAATAGGCAAGTAATGTTCAACCAATTACTTGCCTATTTTATCAAATATTTACAAAAAACGACATTTTATTTTGAAACGCGAATACTACCTGAGGTTGTTCTTGCTTTTAATTCTACTTCTGCTTTGCGGTTATTGTCCTCAATTTTGATTGAACCAGAGGTTGCGTGTGCGTCGGTGAAGAAATCATTTTTCTTTTTCAAATGGATACTTCCAGATTTTGCACTCATTTCTGAATTTTCTTTTAAGATACATTCTTCTACTTTAATTCCGCCAGAAGTGGTAGATAAATTGCAATACCCATCTATCTTTTCTACTGCAATACTACCGGATGTTGTTCTAGCGGTTAGTCTTTGGACTTCTTGTACTTGGATTCTCCCAGAAGTAGTTCTTGCTGTAATTTCTGTTCCATTTTCCATTCGGATACTACCAGAACTGCTTTCTAGTTTTCCTGTTTCTACATTTCCACAACGAATACTACCAGAGGTTACAGTTAGGTTGCCTTCTTTTAGGTTGCCTGTTTCAATTCCTCCTGATGTATTTTTAATTTCTGCAGTTTGGAAATTGCCTGCTGTAATTTTGCCAGAGGAAGATTGTGCTGTTAGATTTCCTCCATTGCCAAGACGAATACTGCCAGAGGTAGATTTCACTTGCAATGTTCCTGCTGTTCCATCTGGAACGTGGATACTTCCACTTGTAGTTTCTAAGGTATAGTCTTTTGCACTTCCTTTTGGCACTTCTACAATAATTTTTTCATCACACCATGCACAGAAAAGAAATAGATGAAAAACAGGCGGTTTTTCAATGGTAAGATAGCCATCTCCTTGATTTGCCTTGATTACTTCGTCTTTCATGCCATATGCTGTTACTTTTATATTTGCTGTATCGCTTTCGATTACTTCAATTTTTGAAGATTGTGCCTTCACTTCAATTTTTTGAATTTCACCTGCCGGATATTCTTGTTCAAATAGTTTGGTCGTTTGATAACCAATTGCTAAAATGCTCACATTCATTCCCCTTTCTTGTTGGATAATACCGATTACCATAACACTTGCTAAACCAATCGCTAAAATGGCTAGCACTATGATGAAAGCAATTTTTATACCTGTTTTCATTTTCTTTCCCTCCTAATATCTAAGATTAGTTTTATCATTAGCTCTACTGCAATAAAGATAATCCATAAAATCCAAGTAATATGCCATGCGCTGGTAGCAAAACTAATAATTAAATAAATACATAGGAAAATAGCAGCGACTAACTCTAAAATTCCCATTTCCACTTTGCTTAATTTTGTTTTCTTTTCTTCTGTTGGCTCTTGGGTTTCCACTTTCTTGGTTTTCTTTTTTGGGTTTGCTAGGAAAAAATAGATTAAGAGAGCTGTGGCAATCGCCCAGATGGAACTTGCCATCAGTACACTTTGTGTATCGTCATACTGTAAACTTTCTACCATATATGGAATACTAAATGCTCCCATACAATAAAGGAAAATGCTAACGCTGACAACGAATGCCTTTTTCTTGTTTCGCTTTTTCTCCTCTATTTCTGCCAAATTTCCACTTTCTTTGACTTCTCCCGTTTCGCCATACACTAATTCATTTGGCGTTATCCCAAAAGTTTCACATAAGATAGCAATTTTGCTAAATTCTGGTGTACTTTGGTCTGTTTCCCATTTGGAAATGGTTTGTCTCGTAACCCCTACTTTTTCTGCTAAGGTATCTTGGGATAAATTCACATTTTTACGATATTGATATAACCTTTCGCCTAATGTCATTGCTTTTCTCCTTTCTTTTTTGTTTCTATTGTACTGTTTTTTCTCGTTGCATACTATCAATTTTCCTTGGAACTTCCGCAACAAAACTTAACAATTCCTCTATTTTTCTTTATTATATCTGTTTTTCAAAGAAATTGCCAGAAAAAAAGCAGATTGTTTTATCTGCTTTTCGTGTTTAATGAACTACCATAATATCTTCTGTTGTTTCATTTTGGATGGTAAAGTCCACCCAGAAGTATTTCGAATTTCCGTCCTCCATTACCAATCGATAGGTTCCTGCTGGTAATGCCCCATATTTTTCAGTCCAATCAATCGTTTTTTCCGATACTTCGCTCTGCACTTTCTCCATTTTTAATGCTATACTAGGTTTTCCTTTTTCTTGTAGTTTTTCCCATGCCCCAGTTTCATTCTTCTTTTCGATGGTATAGTAATCTATTCTCCAAGCCCTACTTAAATCTCTTTTGTCTGTTATTACAAAAGTAGCACTCGTTTTGGTTAATGTTCCTTCTTTTATTTTCATGGAAACATCTGTTGCTTGCTTTTGTTCGATTGGTAGGTCTGCTATACTTGAAATCGTATCTTCAGCAATTTCAAATTCTACTACATAATATTGCTTTTTTCCTGTTTTATTTTCTTCTATCTCCTCAACATATCGATAAGTACCTTTTTCTAGTTCGTCAGACCATTTTACTTCTTTTGTAGTTGTTTGCGTGTTTCCTTTTGAAGCACTATGATAACTGCGTTCTATGAACTCTGGTTGCATTATTTTTCTTTTCAACATTTCCCAATTTCCAAGATAATTTTTCTTTTCTATCCAATAGCCATTACTATACCAAATAGCCTCAGAATTTCGTTTGTCTGTTATTTCAAGGGTAGCACTTGTTCTCGTCAATGTACCTTCTTTTATTTTAGCAGAAATATCTGTTGCTTTTTCCGCCTTTTCTTCTTTTGGAACCGTATCGTCGATTACAAATTCTACATAGTTATATTGTGAACCATTACAGTATTTTACATATCGATACTCCCCATTTGGTAGTTCTCCATAACGATTTTTCCAAATCACTTTTGCTGTAAGGGTATTTTGCTTTCTGTCTGGAACAAGTCCACTTTCAGTAGCATCCTCTGGTTCTCTCTCAACGCCTGGTAGTTGTGGATATGCAGTCCATACTCCATCTTTTTTGTATTCAATCCAGTAAAGGTTTTCAAATAAGCCGGGATACGTGTATGAAGTTTCATTATTATCCAGTACTTGGGAGAAAAAAGACACGATTTCACTTTGTAGTACAATCGACATTTCTGTTCTTCTTATCGTTTCTTTTTGTACTGTTAAGGAAAGTTTTTCAACTTTCTCATATTGTCTATTATTTCGACTCTGGATTGTACTATCAACAATAGTAAAATCACTTGCTAATTTTACTTTTTTGCCATCTATTTCAAGCCATTTCACATAACGATATTCTCCATTTGGTAGCGTTCCATGACGGTTTGACCAATCTACCCATTCTTCTTCCTCATAGTATTGCTTTTGTCTGATCTTTCCTTCTTCTTGTTTTGGAGCATTTTTTGCAGGTTGTACTTCTGACCATTTGCCTTCTTTCTTGACTTCAATTCGATAGTTTTGATTATATTTTATTTCTGGTTGCGGTACACCCTGCGTTTCATAATTTCCAATTACAAAGGTGGCCCCTTGTCTGGTTAGTGTTTTCATATCTAGTCTAAGATAGACATTTCCATCTTCCACAAAATCCAATGTTTCGATTTGTTGTTTTTGTAGTCTAATTACCAAAACAACAGCTGTTACTAGTAATATAAGTACTAGTATGGTTCCAATCATTTTTTTCATTTTCTTTTTCCTTTCTTCCTAATTTCTACGAATTGATTCTGGCATTTCTTCTCTCTCAAAAGGGTCGTAGCCACCTTTTCCATAATTTTCTGAAAACTCCACCTGATATCCTTTGAAACAAAAGCCATAATCTTTGTGGTAATTTACATTTATATGTAGGAAAGCATGTACACAAGCAAGGTATTGCTTGCCATCTTTTTCAATATGATGTTCTGGTACATAAGCAAACGCATTGAATAGTAAAATGACAGGAGAAATATACATAAGTACTAGGATTAGTAGAACAATTAGGGTGATTTTAATAGGCTTTTTTGGTATCTGACATATTAGCTGGATGATACCTGCAATTCCTCCAATTCCGATACACGCTTCTGCTACGAAATATACCCAATTACGGTATTCTATTCCTAAGATATGATTGCAGAATACCTTAAATAGAATAAAAAATATGATGTATATTACTGTGTATAATAAAATACTTCTTTTACAAAATGATAAGATTTTTTGCATCTTCTTCTCCTTTTGTTGTTATCTTATCAATATTTTTTGGAAAAAGCAAACGATAAAGAGATGCTAATATTGGTTAGCATCTCTTCGCATTCTTTCTTTTATGGATTTAATTCTTCTTTTAGATATTCGTAGACATAAGCAGAAGACTCGTAGTATAAATGCGTGCGAAAGTCATATAATTGCTCAAATGTTTTTGAGTTATATACAATATCCATTGCTTCCTCCATTGTTATTTGATTATCTTCTATTAAATATCGGATTAAATCTTGTGTTGTACATTCTACAATATAGTTTAGTTTTTCTATTACCATATTTTCTTTAGACCTCCTTTAGATATTGTAAAGCATTTTTTGTATGAAACGAATACTGGTCCGTTAGTTCTTTATAGGTAAGATTTTGAATCAATATATCAATGTCAATTTGACCGTCTTTCAAAAGTCTTAAATAGAGAGATAATGTCATCATCTGCAACTGGTCCTATTACCAAGTCATATTTACAATCCACATTGCATTCTTTACTATTTATCCATTCAAAATCTCGATTTCGATTATTTAATACAAATTTTGCCCATTCTGCTGATGGTTTATTAAACTGTTTTACTTTTATATTTTTGTCATTAAATATGTTTTCATCTAATTCATAAACATTGATAATTTCTGTTCCACCACGTCTTGCAACAACTCGTTCTGCCATATTTTCTGCCTGTTTTTTTATTGTTGTACAATAAAAACCTTTTCCGAAATCTTGGTATGGTTTACATTTTTCTAAATCGATATAATCGATTTTTACATTTGTTCCATGATATAAAATCATTCAATTTTTCCTCCGTTATTTTTGCATACTTCTTTTACGTCTTCTATTGTATTGTCTAAACCAAGTGTATGCTCCGCTTCATAACATTCTTTTAAGAATGCTATCCCTCCAAAATCTCGTAAGTACAAATATGCTTCTTTTTGTGTTATTTTCGTTTGTGATGCAAACTCCCCTATACACATCACAATATATTCCATTATTTTTCGTTCTTTTTCTTGCATTTTTTCCCTCATTTTTTATTCCCCCCTGTCCATTATACTAGATATTACTACTATTTTTCAACAGATTTCCAATATTTTCTATTCTAATTATTGACAGTCGAGTTTTACTAGGATATACTTGCTTTATATAAGGGGGTATTATCATGAAAAAGTTTGTTCTTGCTTTATTAGCATTGATTGCTATCTTACTTATTATTTTATACTTAAAAATGAATGGCACAATTCCTGCCATTTCACCAAAGACCACTACTACTGAAAAATATTCTAATGTAGATATTGAAGCCTTAATCTTAAAAGGAGTAGAAAACTTTGATAACCTTAGTAATGTAACATACGAATTTGAAAATATTTCTGGGGTAACCAAACGTTATTATAGAGGGACTCAATCGAGAACAGATGTTATATCTTCTAAAGAGAAACAAGAAATTCCATTTACTTATTATATTGCAAACGCAGAGGGGAAAAAATATTTCGTTAATGAAAAAAACAAAACGATATTAGTTTCTAAAGACGATTTCATTAAAGTTGATAAAGGCATCCAATACACACTCGAAAATATAATAAAAAATAATGCTAAAACAAATTCTAGCGATAAAATGGGATTTCAATATGTGCAAGATATAACATTAGAAGGAAAAGATTGCATTTTAGTAAAGGAGCAACTATATTCTAATGGAAATGCTGTCCCTGGTTCCTACACCGATGAAGATCTTAGCGTCTTTTGGATTGAGAAAGAAACTGGATTTGTATTAGCTACTGGTTCATTACAAACTTTCAAAGACACTGGCACGCCAGCCTCAATTACTCGAAACATCGCATTTGGAACTGTAAAGGATAGTGATTTTGAACTTCCAACTGGCTATAAAATAATCGAACAAAAACAAAAATAAAACAAAAACATCGTATGTTACCTTATCGAACATACGATGTTTTATCTATTCTTCTCCTTTTGCAATTCTTTCTGCTTCCGCTTCTGTCAACTTCCCATATCGCACCATCTTGCTAAGGACTTGCTTTTGCCTTTCTTTGGCAAGGCGGAAGTTTTTCGTTGGAGCATATACACTTGGGGCATTGGGTACACCTGCTAACAAGACCGTTTCATTTTTCGTCATTTCTTTTGGCTCTTTTCCAAAATATCCTCTTGCTGCTTCTTTTGGGGTATCATAGCCGTCGCCATAATAACTGGTGTTTAGATAAAGTTCTAGGATTAAATCTTTTCCCCATGCCTTTTCCATTTCAAATGCCATAAACACTTCTGCTATTTTTCGTTCTAGTTTCTTTTCTTGCGTAAAGTAGGTGTTTTTTGCAAGTTGTTGTGTAATCGTGCTTCCACCCTCTTTTAGGCTAAGAGTACGAATATCATTGAACAAGGCTCTACCAATCGCAATCACATCAATTCCTTTATGGTCAAAGAAGCGGTGGTCTTCTACTGAAACAATAGCATCTTTGTAGATTGGTGGCATTTCTTCTAATTTGGTATAATTGTCTTTGGCTTGAATTTGAGCCAATTTCTCATTTAATGGCATTTGACTAATTGCTGTCTGGTATACCGTATAACCATTTCCAATCACCAAAGTTAGAACACTCAAGGTTGCTAGGACACAAAATATTAAAATTCTTTTCCAAAACTTCATTTTTTACACCTTCTTTTTTCCCTTTTATCGCCCCTTTTTATTTGCTTTCAATTGTTACATTTCCTGTATAATCTTTCGTCTGAATGATTAAATAATTACTTCCATACTGCACATCAAAATCATAAGTGTAGGTCCCATTTTCTGTTGCCAGTATCTGGTCTTTTTCCTTTGCCTTCATCACAACTGCAATTTCGCCATCTGAATTTTCGACCGATACGGTTATATGAATGGTACTGCCTGCTTCTCGTTCTAAGATACAACCTCCAAAGATTTTTTCTGTTCCTGTATTTTTCTTGTACGTTACGGTATATGTACCAACATAGTGGTCTTCTCCAAAGGTTCTTTTCCCTTTTAGCCCAAGACTACTAGTTAGCGTTTTGTCTCCGATTTTGCTAATCACTGTCTGATAAGTTCCTATCGCACTATCCTTTATATCCATACCTCGGATTATTTTAATCCCAGAAGCAATTACCATAACAATTAGTACAACAAATAGAATAGCAGAAAAGATTAACCATTTTAAGATTCGAAACATTGTTATTCCTCCTCTTTAATAATGTTCTTACTTCCTAAGTAAGTAGCAAGGAAATAGGCACCATAGATGACACTAATGAGAGCAGCAGTTGCAATCGTAGATGGTAGTAATTCTTTTGGTTGGGTAATTGCTGCCATAATATTTAGTGCGAATTGAATACCAAAGATAGAATGGATGATACCCAAGATAAGTGGTAATCCGAAGAAGATGCCAATTTGTCTGAATAATGCTCGGTTTATCATCTTTTCGTCACATCCAATTTTACGAAGGATCGTATATCTTTGCTTGTTATCTGCACTTTCGGTTAATTGCTTTAAGGCTAGAATAGCACTACTTGCAATTAAGAAAATGATACCTAGGTAGATGGCAATAAAGGTTATGATACTAGCAAGCCCATTGCTTGACTCAATAACATTTATTTTTGTATTCCCATCAATTTGCAAGCCTGCTTCTTTTAAAGATTCAACCAATCCTCCTGTTCTAAAGTTTTCTTCGATTTTCTCCTTTTCTTCTGCTGTTTTTGCGTTATAATTTGCTACAAGGAAATATTTTTCCTTTGTTTCTTCTGGTAAAGGACAACTATCTGGTACTAGGATAATTCCTGTGTTTACGTGACTACCTGCCATTTCTACAAACCCATCTTGACATTCCATATATTTGGAAACGTATTCTTTCCCTGCGATTTTTCGTTTTGTGTTTCCGCTACTTAAAGTTTTATCTCGAATTGCTTTGATATTATCATAATTGCAAAGTACGATATACTCGTTGTCGGAAAGGTCAAATTGCTGAATTCCATAAAGTTTTGCCACTTTATTATAATCAGATACTTTGATAATATCCTCTAAGATATCATAAGCTACAAATGGAAATTGCGCTTTTGCTTCATCTAATTGATCTCCTAAGAACTTGCCTAAATTTAATTCCTCTGTTGCATAGATTGGAAACTCAATTACATCTTTCAATACATCCATATCCAATCCGTTATTTATCAAAGTATAGGAAACTGGGTGCTTTGAGTCTTCCCTTTGTTCTTCTGTGGTATAAACTACTTTTTTATATTGCATATAACTTTCTGGCAAATTTGCTGTTTTATATAGGTTAAGGTCTACGGGGGTCATTTCAGTTAATTCTGCCTGCATATTATTTCGTAATGCAAGAGCAGTGGATAAGACACTAATCGCCATAAATAACATCAAACAAATAACACTTATACTAATAATGGTTGTATTGATTTTATTGTTAATCTGTCGCAATACAAACATATTTGTATCTTTTAGATAAATCTTTTTTCGTGTCTTTACCATTTGTAGTACAAAGCCAGATAAAGACCAGAAGATTAAGACTGTACTTACGATTCCCATTAAAATTGGTGGTAATATTTTGTCTACTGTTGTTAGTTCTTGAATGCCTCCTGTTACTTGCCAATACGCATAGCCTAGAACACCAGTTCCTACTAAGAAAACAAGAACAGAAAGAATCGGATTTTTCATTTTTACTTTCTCATTCTTTTTGGTTGCATTTAGTAGGTTAATGAGTTTGTACCTAGATATGGTAAAGGTATTAAATACCATAACAGCAAGATACATAACGGCGAAGTAAATAATGGTTTTTATGCAGGCTCCTTGCGAGAACGCAAACTGGTAAGTGCTCATATCTGCTTGGAATAGTTTGGCAACTAAAATGGACATAAACTGAGAAGCAAATACTCCTACTACAAGCCCAATAACTAAGGATATGATACCAACGAAGATGGTTTCCAATAGGATAATTTTTGAAATTTGTCTTCGTCCCATTCCTAAAGTCATATAGATACCAAATTCCTTTTTCCTTCGGTTAATGAGGAAATTGTTGGCATATACAATGAGGAGTCCTAATACAACCGCAACAAATACCGAAACATAGCCTAATAAATCGATTAGCAAGTGAATAATTTCTTTTTGTGAGCGTGATACTTCTAGCATTGCTTGTTGACTATCCAAGGAATTGAAGAGATAAAAGATAGCAACACCTAATACTAATGTTAAGAAATAGATGGTATAGTCTTTTAGGCTCTTCTTCATATTTTTGAAAGATAACTTAAATAACATCGTTTAAGTCACCTCCCAGAATTGTCTGAACCTCGATAATTTTTTCAAAGAATTTCTTACGGTCGTCATCACCTTTTCGCAACTCGTCAAATATTTTTCCGTCTTTAATAAAGATAATTCGCTCTGCATAACTTGCAGTAAAAGCATCGTGCGTAACCATTAAAATGGTGGCATTTAGTTTTTGGTTTAAGGTATCAAATGTAGCAAGTAGTTGTCTTGCCGATTTTGAGTCAAGTGCACCTGTTGGTTCATCTGCAAGTACTAATTTTGGATTCGTAATAATAGCTCTAGCACTTGCTACTCTTTGCCTTTGTCCTCCCGATATCTGGTATGGATACTTGTTCAAAATCCCATCAATTTCTAAGTTTGTAGCAACTTCTTTTACACGTCTGTCGATTTCTTTGGCTGATACTCGTTGAATGGTAAGTGCTAGCGCAATATTTTCATAGGCTGTTAAAGTATCTAATAGATTAAAGTCTTGAAAGATAAAGCCTAGTTCCTCTCTACGAAATTTGTTTAGTCGATTTCCTTTCAATTTGGTAATATCTTGCCCTTGTACCATAATTGTCCCTGCTGTTACTCGGTCAATGGTAGAGATACAATTAAGAAGTGTTGTTTTTCCACTTCCGCTGGCACCCATGATACCAACAAATTCTCCTTTTTCTACTTGGAAACTAATATGGTCAATTGCTTTGGTCAAATTGGATTTGTTTCCATAGTATTTCTCAATATTTTTTACCTCTAATACTGGTTCCATGTTTTTTCTCCCTTCTTTTTTCTTCATTTTACCGAGTTTTCGCCATTCGTGCCATCGATTTGGCTTACATTTTTCTTTCAAGAATGTAAGGTTAGTTCATTTCCAAATGACTATCCATTGGGAAGATAATTTCTAGCATAGTTCCTTCTCCTTCTTTGGAAACAATGCTAATTCCTAAACCGAAGTTTATCACAAAGTTTTTTACAAAGATACAAACCAAGTCCAGTGGATTTCTTCCCTATTCTGCCATTACTTCCGGTAAAGCCTTTGTCCCAAACACGGCTAAGTTCTGCTTTCGGAATTCCAATCCCATTATCTCGAATTTGTAAAATAACATTTTCTTTGTTTTTTCTTGCGTGGAAGGATATTTCTGCATTTTCTTCTCTGCGATACTTGATACTGTTTCGTACAATTTGGTTTAGGATAAAACCTGTCCATTTTGGGTCTGTGTATATCTTCTGTTCAATTTCTTCTGTTTGAATACGGATTTTGGACTCGATACAAGTTTGCTTGTTATGTTTAATGACATCATGCACAAGGTCTTTCAAATTTGTTGTGGTAATGCAATAGTCTTTTTCCACGGTGTTACTGCGTGCATAGAATAGGGCTTGTTCAACTAATTCTTCCATCTCAAACAGCTCTTCTTCAATGCTTTTCGTTACACTGCTTGGATTGTTTTCAATTATCATATGGCTGGTGGCGAGTGGTAATTTAATTTCGTGTATCCACAGTTCAATATATTCTTTGTATTCTTCTTGGCTTTGTTTATATCGGTTTACGTGCTCTAGCATAGATTTATTGGTTTCTTGTAAGACTTCTTTTAGAATTTTCGCATCTGAAAAACGAGCAGTTGGGATAGTTTCTACTACCAAAAACTTTTCTTCTAATTGTTCTAGATTTTTCTGCACATTTTCATAAAAACTTTTTGCCCTTGCATATTCCCATACCGTTCCAATGAAATAGCAGACTGGTATCATAAGAAAGATATATAGGCGGATAACCAGGTGCATTGGATAGACCAGTAGTAAAATTTGAATACTAATGGTAGCAAAGATTAAAAAACCTATGGTTTTTCGTCTGTCTTTTAGGTAATCTATGAAGTTCATGCGTTTTCCTCCTCTTCTTGCAATAAATATCCCTGTCCTCTTCTTGTTTCAATGATGTCTTTTAATCCGATGGTTTCTAATTTGTTGCGAAGCCTTGTCATATTCACAGTTAGCGTATTGTCGTCAATAAAGTTTTCACTATCCCATAAATCGTTCATAATATCTTCTCTGGAAACAATCTTTCCTCTTTTTCTGGCTAGAAACGTGAGGATTTTTAGTTCGTTTGCTGTTAGTTCTACCATTTGTCCATCTTTTTCTATCCTACTTTTGGCAATCTGAATACAAAAACTGCCACAATCTATCTTTTCTTTTTCCGTTTGCCCACTAGCTCTTTTTAAGATAGCCACCATTTTAGCAAGTAAGATTTGGGTGTGAAATGGCTTGGTTACATAGTGGTCGGCTCCATAATTCATAGAGATAAGTTCGTCCATCTCGTTATCTCGACTGGTTATCATAATAACAGGAATGTCTGTTTCTTTGCGTAGTTCTTTCAAAAGATAGATACCATCTGCATTTGGTAAGTTAATATCTAATAAAATGAGGTGGGCTGAAATCTGTTTGATTTGTTCTAGCACATTATGAAATTCCTCAATGGTTACCACTTCATAGCCATTATTCTCTAAAAAGATTTTTAGTTCCTTTCGTAGTTTCTCGTCATCTTCTATGATTAAAATTCTTTGCATCTTTCTTCTCCTTATTTTTTTGCCTTTATTATATCACAGGTAAGCAAAAAGTAACCTTACAAAATCGTAAGGTTACTTTTTCAATATTTTGTATTGTTTTTTTCCTTTTCCATCGTATAATAATTAGATAAGAAGTTAATTTTATCCGTAAGGAGGAACATTTATGATAAAAGAATTAGTTATGGAAGTTACTAGTACTCTTCCAGATAATGCAACTTTTGACGATATTATTGAAGCCATCTATCTCAAATTAAAAATTGAAGAAGGTATAAAAGCGGCTGAAAATGGTCAAGAACTTTCAACCAAAGAATTGATAGAGGAAATCCAAAAATGGTAATCAAGTGGACAATACCTGTCGTTAAAAATTTTCAAGAATATATTAAGAAATCATATAGAAAAACACGAAAAATGCAATTTTTAGCACTTTTCGTGTTTTTTTCATATGTCTTATTGCTTATCTAGCCATTCATAATATTTTAGCAAATAGTCCCAACATCCTTGTTTATCTGTAATACCATCGTAGTTGTTTCGGATTTTTCTTGTTATCTCTTCTTGGTCTACCCATTTTACTTCTGCTACTTCTTCTGGTTGTAAGGTAAGTCGTGTTGTGTCAACTTCTTTTGTAGCAATATAGTATTCATTGAAATGTTTATTGATAATCGCGCCTTTTTCATTGATAGAGGTTGACGCACCAAGGAAAGTTATCTCTTTTGGGTCTAGTGTAATTCCTAGTTCTTCCTGACACTCACGGATAATGGCTTGAAAGCCAAATTCTCCTGCTAGCACATGACCGCCTGCTGTAATATCCCATAAATTGGGCCACAATTTCTTATTCGGGCTACGGCGTTGTAATAACACTTGTTTCTTGCCATTTAAGATAAATACCACAACTGCTTTATGCCAGATACCCTCTTGATGGCACTTTTCTCTTGTTTCCATTTTACCTGTGAAATTTCCTTTTTCGTCTAACACATCAAAATATTCTTCCAAACTATTTTTCTCCTTTTTCCATCCAATTTAATACATCTTGATACACTTTTTCTTTTCCAATTTCATTCAAAATTTCATGCCTCATTTTTGGATATAACTGATTGGAAATGTTGGTATATCCTAGATTTTTGAGAAAGTCTTGTGCTGCTATCCATGCTTCTTTGCTAAGAATAGTTGGGTCATCTGCTCCAGCGATAAAGAAAATGGGAAGTGTTTTGTTAGCCATACTCCAATTTTTCTTGCAATAGATTTCTTTGGAGAGCGTAAATAAGTTCTGAAAGCCATTTAAGGTAAAGACAAAACCGCATAAATCGGAAGCGTCATAGTCTGCTACTACCTTTTCATTACTACAAATCCAACTGTTTGGCGATGCTGGATTTTCCACTCCTTTGTTATAACTTGAAAAAGTTAAATTTTGAATGAGATTACTACGATAACGGTCTGAATGGAATACCTTTTGTATGCCAATGAGTGCAAGCGCTACGCCAACTAATTTGTTTTGACTTGGTGAGCCACAAACAATTAGTTTATCGATGGCATTATCATATTTCTTGATATACTTTCGTACCACCATAGAGCCCATACTATGTCCAAACAGAATAAGTGGTTTGTCTGGATATTGTTCTTTGATATAATCGGTTACTTGCTTCACATCTTCTACAATGTATTCTGCCTTTTTATCATAGAAATAGCCTAAATCATCTTTTTGGATAACACTTTTTCCATGCCCGCGATGGTCATGAATCATACTAACATAACCATTTTGTGCTAGAAACTCCATAAAGTCTACGTATCTTTCTTTGTTTTCTGCCATTCCGTGTGAAATTTGTACAATTCCCTTGATTTCTCCTTCTGGCATTACTTGTAGAGCAGATAAATCTAGACCATCTTGATTGGATGGTATGATAATTTCTTTCTTTTGCATACCAATACTCCTTTTCTAAAGTTCATAAATAAAACAGACTTCTGGATAAGTCTTATCTCCAATTTGGCTTTGTTTCTTGCCTTGTTTCTTTCCACCCATCTTGGTATAGAATTGATGGGCGGAAAGATTTTTCTGTAAGCACCAGATGATCATTCTGGTTTTGTGTTGTGCTTGAAATTCTTGCTTTACCGCAGAGAATAACGCAGTTCCAATTCCATGGTGTTTCCATTCTGGTGCTACATACAAAGCCGTTATCTCACAATCGATATCCGTTCGGTCTGGGCTAAATTGGTTATCTCCAACATAACGGCAAAATCCGACTACTTTTTCGCCTATCTTGGCAACTAAAAAGCCATTTAATTGGTAATCTTTTTCTCGCTTTTGTTGGTCTTTTTCGATACTTAAGTTATCTAAGAAGTAATCGTCAATTATTCCTCGATAGGCAGTCTTCCACCCTTCGATACGAATTCTAGCAACTTCTGGTAAATCTTCTTTTTGAACCCTTTGCACCTGTATTTGTTCCATTTTTTCTCCTCTTCTAGAAAGTAATTCTTTGTGCAATCCAGTTTTGTAATTCTTCTATTTTTACTCTTTCTTGTTCCATGGTATCACGGTCGCGAACGGTTACACAGCCATCCTCTAAGGTGTCAAAATCTACGGTTACACAATATGGTGTACCAATTTCGTCTTCTCTACGATAGCGTTTACCAATGCTTCCTGCTTCGTCATAGTCACACATAAAGTCTTTTGTAAGCATATCATATACTTCATTTGCTTTTTCACTTAATTTCTTGGATAATGGCAATACTGCTACTTTATATGGTGCAAGCGCTGGGTGTAAGTGTAATACGACACGGGTATCTCCTTCCGCAATTTCTTCTTCATCATAAGCATTGCATAGGAAAGCAAGTGTTACACGGTCTGCTCCAAGTGATGGTTCGATTACATAAGGTACATATTTTTCGCCTGTTTCTTGGTCTAAATAGATCATATCTTCTTTGGCATGGTTCATATGTTGTGTTAGGTCATAATCGGTTCGGTCAGCAATTCCCCATAATTCGCCCCAACCAAATGGGAAAGCAAATTCAATATCTGTGGTTGCTGCACTATAAAATACAAGTTCCTCTTTGGAATGATCTCTTAGGCGAATATTCTTTTCTTCAATTCCTAGATTTAGTAACCAATTTTTACAGAAATTCTTCCAATATTTATGCCATTCTAGGTCGGTTCCTGGTTGGCAGAAAAATTCTAGTTCCATTTGCTCAAATTCTCTTGTGCGGAATGTGAAATTTCCTGGTGTAATTTCATTACGAAAAGCCTTTCCAATTTGTGCAATACCAAAAGGCATTTTCTTTCTCGTCGTACGAAGTACATTTTTGTAATCGACAAAAATACCTTGTGCGGTTTCTGGTCTTAGATAGATTTCTGCTTTTGCATCTTCGGTTACGCCTTGAAATGTTTTGAACATTAAGTTGAATTTACGAATATCCGTAAAGTTTAATTTTCCACAGTTTGGACAGGTAATTTGATTGTTTTGAATAAATTCAATCATTTCTTTATCGGTCATACCATCTGCTATCATATCTTTTCCAGCATTGTGTGCCCATTCTTCAATGAGTTTGTCTGCACGATGTCTTGTTTTACATTCTTTACAGTCAATTAGTGGGTCTGAGAAACCACCTACGTGTCCAGATGCTACCCAAGTTTCTGGGTTCATTAAAATGGCTGCGTCAAGTCCAACAATGTCTTTTTGCTCTTGGATAAATTTCTTTCTCCATAATGCTTTTACATTGTTTTTGAGTTCCACACCAAGAGGACCATAATCCCAAGTATTGGCAAGACCTCCATAGATTTCTGAGCCAGGATAAATATATCCTCTCGTCTTGCATAAGTTCACGATTTTTTCCATTGATTCTACCATTTTATACCTCCTTTTCTATTTGCTAGGAAATTTCGGTAAAATCAAAAAAACTTTCCTTCCTAGCAAATGCTAGGGACGAAAGTTACATTCCGCGGTTCCACCCTAATTAACAACAAGTTTTTCTTCTTGTTATTCTCTTTCTCATCTTGTGCTCCAAAGTTCCCCATACCCTTCTTGGTTATTGGCTTTTCAGCAACCGCCAACTCTCTGCTACCGTTCAGATACTTTTTCTTCTTCACTGCACTTTATGGAAAAGATTTTATCACTTTTTCCAAATGTTGTCAAGGAATTTTTTTATGCCAAAGGCGACAGAGTGTATTAAACTCTGTCGCCCTTGGCTAACCCTTGTATTACTTGGGCTTTTTCTTATTTCATTTCTTCAGTAAACTTTTTCTCGCAGTATGCTTTCAGGGATAAATCCACTCGGTTAAATGGCTCGATTGCCGGAGCATGTTGTAACTGTTCTTGCCCCATGGCACACGCGATGTTCCACATCATTTCCTCGTCGAACTGCTTTTTCTCTTCCTCCGTAGATAATATGAGGAGTTGGTTTTCTCCCGCAAATAGCCCTTCCAAATATTTCGGCACCACGTTGAGAATTTGTCCCATATGCAATTTGATGCCTCTGGTCCGGATAAAGACACCATTTTCTGCTAAAAGCATTATACTTCCCTTCATATCTTCCGATATGACCATACAGGTCTGTTCTTTCCCAAGCATCTCTTTCGCCAAATCGCTGCGCATTTTGCCCAGCACACGAGTTGCTTTTATCATACGCTCTTGCGTTTTGGAATGAGTCGGGTTGTTCATTGTTGCCAATGGAGTACCCGGCGTTGGAACCAGATAAGTAATGGACAGGAAGAACAAATTGTGCTCCTGAATGAGGTCCAGTTGTTCTTGGAAAGTCTTGTCTTTCTCCCGGTAGGAACCAGCAATTAAGTTGGAAGTGATGTGCTTTCCCCGAAGTTGCGCAAAAATGTGCAAAATGCGTTCTGTGGAGATTTCTCCAACATTCATATATTTACGCACTTCCGGGATAAAACTCTGTACTTCCATCTGAACACCAAAAAATCTGGGAGACCGCAACAACTCCAATGCCTTGTCTGTCAGTTCTGCCATGACAATCCCATTGACTTGGTAATACACATTGGGAATTTCCAACACGGCTTCCAACAGGTCATGGAAACGGCATCCCTTGTCATAGTACTGGGTAGAGTTCATTGCGTTTAAGACAACTTTGCGGGTACCTTTGGCTTTTGCCATTTCAATTTTTTGCAAAATGGTTTCCAACGGTACACATTCCAGTGGGAAGTCCATATAGGCGACTTTGCAGAACGAGCACTTGCGGTTACAGCCGTTTGCGATGTTGATAACAGCTGCATTATCTCCCACGATGGAGAGTATAGGTTCCTTCGGTTCCTCGTAGTTTTCCTCCAGTTGCTGAAAGAATTCCTGCGGTGAGGTAAACGTGTGAAGTTTCAGGTCAGGCAGTTTGCTTTTTGCTGCCTCAACAAATGCTTTCGTCCGGCTCAGACACTCGCCCAAAAAGATTTCCGCTTGCACTTGCTTTTTCGCAAGCCCTACTAAGTCTTTGATGGCCCGGTCAATTTCGTCTGTGGTCATACAGCATTCCTTGAGCAGGATAATGCCACTTTTCTTGGGACTGCTGGCTTTCCAACCTTTGGCTTTTAGACCTTGGGTTATCTCCTTCCAGCAGTCATAGTGAGCACCGCAATTAGATGGTGCTTCCATGATGTAATAGGTCTTTTTTACCTTCATTGACTTTTCCCCTCTACTGTTGTTTTGACGGATGGGATTTACGTTGAAATGAAATAGGGATATCCTCCTCCTTTACTCAAATTTGGATTTCTACTGTTATTGCAGTCCTATTATATCATATTTACATAATCTATTCAACCTGCCATTCTGTGGATTACTTTTTTCTGTTTCTTTTGCCTTTGTCATACTTTTGATATATTCTCTTTTTTCCTATTTTCGTGATTTTTCTCATAATTTGCCGAACCTTGTCTAGTTCTGTTTTTTCTTGCTTGTTCTATTTCTTTTTGATAACAGTTTTTGTCACTTATGTATACCAATATAACAAATATATTTCATTTCATAATCTGTGGATAATGTGGATAACTCTGTGAATAAGCATATAGTATAGATTAGCAGTTTCAACTTATCCCCACGTATTCCACGTTACTTTTTTATGTAACCTCTTTCTCTTTGTGCTTTATTTTATGTCGTCTTTGCAGATAAAATATGCCAAAAAATAAAGGAACGTCTTTGAAAAATGTCCCTTATTTTTCCACTTCATTTTGGTATTCTTTATCTTTCCAATACCACCATTTTAGTTTCTCTTCGTCCCAACTAGTGTGTTCTGCATAATATACCGCCATGCGAAACACATATAACTGGCAACGGTCTTCTTTATAGCATTTTCGGATACAATCTTGCTCATACAATTCCTCTGGATTTTTTCCTTTCAAGTCTTCTACACAAGTAATGCCAATGTCCAAAAGGTCTTGTTTTGTATTCTTTCCTACATTTGGTATGGTTAATAAATCTGTTTTCATAAAAGCCTCTTTCTTCTTTCTATTTCGTTACGAATATTTTACTGCATTTGCCTGATTTTTTCAACCTAGTAATTGTCATTTTTTTACAGAACATCCGAAAAAATGGTATAATAGTATTGAGTATACCTTTTACGGTATTTCGTAAAAAACAGATAAACGGAGGAAGGACATCATGAAGAAAGACACCCTGAACGCTCTCCTAGAGGAGATTAGCCACAACGCAGCATTTGACGAGTTGGCAGCCTTGCAAAAGGCTCTGGACGAAGGTATCGACCGGTCCGACATCATCTATGCTCGTTGCTTCCACGCTCTGGCCATTTTGAAGGTACCCAAGGACGATGTGGAGGTCGATGGCAAAGACCATCTCCTTAGCGCTTTCTACCAGTTGTGGCTCCGGGACGATGGTTCCAAGGGCGCCTGGCGCAGCATCGAGGCCATCAGCTGGTCCATCAGTGAGGAGATCAAGTTGTTCAAGCGGAAAAGACGCTAACCCTCTCCATCTATGCCGACGGACTACCATCTGTTTTGAGAACACAGCAAGTGCTGTTCTTGCAAGGGAAGTCAGTAGAAATGCTGGCTTCCTTTGTATTTTGCCAGCAAAAAAGATAGGTTCTTGGGGGATAACCTATCTTTTCCGAATAGCATCTTATTTTCTTATTTTTCTTTTGTTTGAATGGTTACCGTCGCTTTGTTTGGACGGTAATTACCTTCTATCCCTAAATTTTCTTCTTCTAGTTCCGTTTTATCTACGTCCAATCGGTATTCTGCTCCTTCTTCTCCTTCCACATAATATGTTTCAATGGTATGCCCATTTTCACTTGTTTTGGAAATTCCTTTTAGGACTTCCTCTTTTCCATCTTCTCGGATCAGCACAACTTTGATGGTGTCTTTTACTTTTTCTGTGATTTCTCCGCCAGTTGCTGCGTCTACTGTTAGAAATCCGCCGAATAGGCAAACAAATCCCATAATGGATAGCATAAGCACTTGCTTTTTCATTCCTTTTTTCACTTTCAACTCCTCCTCCAGGTTCGATATAGCAATATTCTCTCGGAAATTTCTTAGTATCTTTTGATTTAATTCATCCATTGCCACACCCTCCTTTTTCTAGTTTTTTCTTAATTTTGTTACGAATTCGATGTAATTTTGTCTTTACTTTTGCATTGGAAATGTCTAGTTCTTTTGCTATTTCCTTTGTCTTTTTTGCATGATAATAGAATAAAGTAAAAATCGTATATTCTTCTTGGGATAATCCTTTTAAGATATCCTCTAAGTTGTTCATTTTCTGCCTGTTTTCAACAAACTGCGTCCAATCGTCTTTGGAAAAATCAGTCCTTTCGTCTAATTCTTCCCACTCCATATACTTAGTGTTTTGTGCCAGTTTTTTGCTTGTTAAATGGTGTGCGACACTGGCAAGATATGGTTTGATGTCTTTGTCTTCTTCTAGTTTTTCTCTATTTTTCCAAATGGCAAAAAAGACATCTAGGATAATTTCTTCTATATCTTCACTTGCTAAATGATTACCGCATTTGTTTTGAATTACCTTGAAGAGATAACCGGTATACTGTGTAATAATCTCTTCGATGTCCAATTCATTTCCTTTTTGGTAACAGCTAATTTTGTTTGCTTCCTTCAATTTGGCCAAATCTCCTTGTACAGACATTTCACTTCTATATTACTCTATTTCGGAAAAAGGTTACAGTTTTTTTTCAAAAAAGAAAGAGAAGTTTTTGCAATCTCTCTTTCTTCTTTTCTATTTAGCAAATAGGACTTTCTCAGATTTATATTGTTTAATAATATATGCTAAAACTAGCGATATGTATACAATGGTAGATACCACCATAAGTGCAATATTAAGCCAATCTATGGTTCCAGCAGTAAGGTCTGTAAAGACAACTGTGAAATTCAAAAATGGAATAATGGACATCAGTGGTGTTCCGGTAATTCCCATCATAAAAGCAATCATTCCTGGGAAAAAGGAAATGAAAGTAAGTGGCGTTAACGCACTTTGAGCTTCTTTGAACGTCTTCGATGTACTAGCAATCGCAATACATAGCCCACTAATAAAAACAGAATAGGCTAGAATAATTAGGATTGCGAAAACAATACTAATTGCCGAAAACATGATGTTTACATTTTCGTAAATGGAAAACATATTTTGTGAAACTACTAGTGCGACCATTGCTAGGATAAAACTTAGCATTCCTGTAATAACAGATGAAACGGTTACGCCTAAGAATTTTCCAAGGATAATATCTTTGCTTTTGATTGGGAAGGTAAGCAAGGTTTCTAGCGTTCCTCTTTCCCTTTCTCCTGCTGTTGTATCGGTTGCTGGATAAGTCGCAGATACGGTAATTGCCATAATGATAAATAGGAAGGCATAATTTTTGATATATCCTGCCATAAAGTTTTCTTTCTCAATGGTATTATCTTCTATGGTTATGATATTTAGCACTTCTTCTGGGCTAACATTCTTTTCGGCTAAGAAACTGGTTTGGAGATATTGTTTATATGCTTCTAAATAGGTTTTGACAAGGCCTACACCAAAACTGCTCTCATCTGAACTATTATGGTTCATCACATACTTGTTATCTTCTTTGGTTAGATAGACATCGATTTCGCCATCTTCAAATTTTTGCTTGATTTCGTCTTCGTTTCCTTGTATGATTTCAATTTTCATTTCTTCTGCCATTGTCTGTTCAACTTCGCTCATTTCATAGGCAAATCCAATTTTATTGTATTCCTCGATGTCTTTTTCCATTTGGGACTCGAATAGGGCTGACATTCCAACAATAATAAGTGGGATAAAAATTGGAATAATGAGCATCATAGCAAGTGATTTTTTATCTCGAAACAATTCTCTTAATTCTTTTTTCAATATATTCCATAAGTTATTCTTCATTGGAAACACCTCCTATCATTGTAAAGAACGCATCTCTTAAGTTCGTAGAATTCGTATCTTTCTTGATTTCCTCTGGTGTTCCTGTTTTTATAATCTTTCCCTTGTTTATCATAATGACACGGTCACAAATGTTTTCCGCTTCTTCCATATAATGAGTAGAATACAAAATGGTTTTTCCTTTTGCTTTTTCATCCTTGATAAAGTTCAAAATAATTTGACTCGATATGATATCTAATCCAGAAGTTGCCTCGTCTAGGATATAGTATTGTGGATTATGTACCAAACATCTTGCTAGGTTTACTTTTTGGGTTTGCCCAGTCGATAAATTCGCGATTTTATTGTATAGAAATTGCTCCATCCCTAATACTTCGCTAATTTCTTGAATTTGCTTTTCTAGTTTGTCTTGTGGCACATCATAAATTTCACCACACATTTTTAGTAATTCATAGGTAGATAATGTATCATAAATCTTGGTATTACCAGATAAATATGCAATTTTTTGTTTGATTTCAATTTCATTTTCTTGATAGGTCTGCCCATCAAAAGTAATCTTTCCTTCAGTTGGCTCTAAAATTCCTGCCATCATACGAAGTAACGTTGTTTTTCCGGCTCCGTTTGGTCCTAAGATACCAATAATCTCTCCATCTTTGGCTTCAAATGAAATATCTTGGTCCGCACAAAATTCTTCTTTTTCTTTTTTTGTCTTATTGCGTATAAATTTCTTGGTAACGTGTTCTACTGTAATCATATAGACCTCCTTTTCTTCCCCCAACGGTATGTTATCACAAAAGCCAAGTAGTTGCAATGTCTTTGCGAACCCGTCGAAAATTCTGACAAGTTACATTTTCCCTAATTTTCTTCTAAATAGATACTCCTATAAGTAAATTCGGATTTTCCGAATTTACTTATCAGTATGCTCAAAAATTGAGCATACTGCACAATCATTTTTATAAATTTTTCCTCTATTTCTCTACTTTTATCTGAAAATATGCCTTATCTTTTAACCATAATACTAGCAGTGTTCCAAGTGAAAGCAAACTTAAAAAGATATATAGTAGATTACACTCTCTTTCATACAAAGCCAATATGGTTGTAAAATTGATGAAGCAATGGAATATTATCATATTGGTAATGGAATGATTGGATTTTTCGTAAATATATCCCATTAACATACGAAATAGGACAATGGATAAGATAAATAGTAAATACCCAATAAAGCCTACACTTGGAATTTTGAAAAAGTGCCATATGCCCCATAAAATTCCTGTTAAGATGGAACTCATAAATGGCGTATATTTTTCTTGTCCAATTTCTTGCAAACAACCTGCCCATCCAAATTCCTCTGCTGTACATCCAACGATTGTTGTGATAATCGCAAGGGCTAATATACCTCCTGTATAGATGGTAGGAACATATGAAATCTGAAACAGTGTTAGGAACATTGAGGCTACCAACACAATTCCAGTTGGTAAGAGTACAGACCATATCGTCCATTTACTAATACCAAATGTATACTTCCTTTCCGGCTTATATTTTATTCGATAAATTCCTGCTGTAATTAGTGGAGCAAGTTGTACTCCCATTGTAACCAATAATCCGAGCACCACTTCATTTCCTTGTATCGAACCTAAAATTCCACCAAACAACATGGCACAAATTAGTGTAACAAGCAAGTTAATACCATAAAAGAATATGATTTTCTTTCTCATTTTTTCTCCTCTATTCTAATTCTTGTTTTGCAAAATAGATTGGGGCTTCCCCGTTATCTTCTCTAAATTCATGTTCTGAAATACGGATATATGCTGTTCCGATTGGTGCATCTAGGTATGGTAAAATGTCTGGGTCATAGTTGCAAATGGTATTGATAGCAAACACATGATGGTTGGCTGGGTTGTTCATATATTCCTCGTTTTCGTCGCCTTTTAGAAAACGCCAGCCACTATCTGGATTATTGGGGTTTGGCTCTTCACGATACATATAGCCAACTTTCCAGCCTTCTTTGGTAATTTTATCCGAAGCAATACAGCCTTCTCCATTTGACTTGTCCCATTTAATTAGTGGTTTTACTTCGATATCGATAAATCCATTTTCATTCCTTTTCATTGAATCCTCCTTTTCTAATTGAATTTGTTTGGTTGCTACCTTTTGTAGGAACATATCGTCATGCTCCACCAAAAGTAGTGTCGGTTTATATTTCAAAATTGCCTCTTCGATTTGCACTCTTGTTAAAATATCGATATAGTTCAGTGGCTCATCCCAGATATATAAATGAGCAGTCTGCGTTATACTTTTCGCAAGGAGCACCTTTTTCTTTTGTCCCTCACTCATATCTTGGATATTTCCATTCCACTCTTGATTGGAAAATCCCATTTTGGCAAGCATTGCTTTGAATACACTCTCGTCAATTTTATTTTCTCTTGCAAATGTTTTCAAATTTCCTTTTAATTCTTCTGTACTTTGCGATACATAGGATATGGATAAACCGCCTGCCATTTGCAAAGTGCCTGTATAGGAAATGCCTTCTCCAAGCAATAATTTCAAAATACTAGATTTGCCAACTCCATTTTTTCCTGTAATGGCAATTCGATCTCCCTTTTGGATTTCGAAAGAAATCGGTTTGTTGATTTCTTTTTTATTGTATTGAATTTGTAATTGGTTTGCTACCACAAAAGGATTTTTCTTGCTTTCCATTGGAATAATTTTTAGGGTATCTTGCCTGTCCACATTATGCAGTAAATTCGCTTTTTGCTCTATGGACTTTTCCATTCTATCTTCTATCACTTTTGCTTTTCTCATCATCTTTGCAGATTTATGTCCTACATATCCTCGGTCTATCATGGACTCGGTGTCTTGTGTTTTATATTTGGATTTCTCCGCTTGGTTGGACCAATTCTCCGCACTTTTTGCTGCGTTTTCGAGTTTCTTTATCTGTTTTTGTAATTTCTCGTTTTGGGTCTGTTCAAAATGGTCCTGTCTTTCCTTGTTTTCCTGCCACGAGGAAAAGTTTCCTTTTTGCACTTCAATACTAGTATTGTTAATCGCTATGATATGGTCTACTACTTGGTCTAAAAAAGTTCGGTCATGGGATACCAAAACAAATCCTTTTTTCTGTCTGAGATACGTTACAAGGCTTTTTCTCGTTTCTTGGTCTAAGTGATTGGTCGGCTCGTCAATCAATAAAAAGTTATTTCCTTTTAAGAATAGGCTGACTAATAGAACTTTGACTTGCTCGCCTCCACTTAGCTGTTCAAATGGTCGATACAAGGCTTCTACTTCTGCTTGCAAAAGGTTCCATTCCTTCAAAATCTCCCAATCTTCTGCCAAAGGAGCAATCTCTCCAATGATTTCAATCGCCATTTTTGCTTGGTTTTCTACTGAAAAAGGGAAATAGTCTAAGTCTACACTTTTGGTAATTTTTCCCTGGTACGCATATTGTCCTAATAGCAATTTCAAAAATGTTGTCTTTCCTTTTCCATTTCTCCCAATTAGTCCAAGTTTCCAATCGGTATCTAAATGAAAAGTAGCATTTTCAAATAAGTTGGTGCTACTTCCATCATAGGCAAAAGTCAAATTGCTTACTTGAATTTGCGACATAATCTTCCCCCTTTCCCTTTTTATTTTTCTTCTTTTATAAATTTCTTCTTTGCAAGCCAATATCCCATAAAGCCAAGTAATCCACCCAATATATTGGTGATTAAATCGGTTACATCGCAACTGCGATGGTAAAGTAGGAAAATCGTCATAAGGAATTGTAAAAATTCAATCCATGCACTGAACAAAAAAGTTGCTCCTACAGTTTTCCATATACGTGGTTTCTTACTTAGAGAAGTCCATAATATACCAAATGGAATCGTCATAATGATATTTAGGATAACTTGTTTAAGTGCTCCATAACGACCGCAGAATAAGGTCTTCAAATGGCTTAACATGGACGTAGATAACTGGTACAGAACTGTGGTATTTCCACTTTGGGTCTAATGTCAAATTTAATGGCAAAATCGTTACACATAAGACTAAAAATAGATACCAGTAAAACAAGGAAAACTTAATTTTATATCCCTTTTCTCGCTTCTTCAAATACATTTGGAAAATTCCAAAATAGCCAATACTAAATAAAATGAAACTTACCACATAGCTAATCATTTTTCTCTCCTAACTTATGAAATTGTATCCTTTTTTCTTTCATCGATATTTTTCCAACTTCATAACCATATTCTTTTGCTTCTTTTTTATAAGTCAAAAAGGAATGGTCAATCTCAAAATCTAGAATATCCTTAATTTCTTCGTAAGATAGCACATAACTTTCCTTTTGATTTTCTTTTAGATATTTCCACAATGGTTCATATTTACTCATATCTGCTTGCTCCTCTCCTTTAGAACAATGTTGTCCACTCTTCTTTTCCATAGATTTTTGCAATGTCTTGAATTCCCTGCCTGATTTCTTCTCTGGTATAATTTGCTTTCGCCAAAAAAGTATCGTCTTTTTCATTGATTTTTTGATAGAACTGCAATGCCACCTCAAAATCTTCTAATCTATTTTTATCTATGGTTTCAAATAAGATATTTTCTGCCTGATTGATTTCATAATTTTCCACCAAATCCAATAATTTCGTAAGTTTTTCACTTTCTAAAACAGTGCTGTATTCTGTTGTTTTTTCTTTTTTTCTTAACAAATCACCGAATAGCACTTCTATTAACTGTTGAATTTGTTTCATAATATAATCTTGTTTTATCTGCATTGTTGCTCTCTCCTTTTGGTCAATCATATCATAAGAGCAGACTGTTTTCAAGAAACAAGCCTGCTCTATTTTATGCTATTCTAAATCCATCCAAGGTATTTCAAATAGCAAACCGTTACAATTTGAAGAATTAAAATCACTGGCAATCCTACCGAAAATCTAAGTTTTTTCGTTTTATGGTGGAACACATACATTCCAATGATACTGCCAATGCTTCCACCCAGTAGACCTATGGTAAGAAGTGTTTTTTCTGGTGTTCGCCAGCTACCTTTTTCGGCTTTCTTTTTATCAATGAACATCGATAAAAAGCCAAGCAAGTTCATAACTGCTAAATAAATTATAATATTTTGAAGGGTTAAAATTTCGTTCATATTTCCTCTTTCCTTTAGCCAAATAGGCTCATTTGATTACTTTGGCTCATTCCTTTTAGACAGCCCGCTTTTTCCAATAGTTCAATAACCGATTTACCAATTTTAGAACGGATTTTCATATCATCAATGGACATGAATTTTCCATCTTTTTTGGCTTCGTCAATTCCAATGGCTGCCACACTACCAAGTCCTGGAATACTGTTAAGCGGTGGACGAATTCCTTCGTCTTCGACTAAGAATTTTGTTGCGTGTGAATGGTATAAATCGATTGGTAGGAAGTTAATTCCTCTTTCATACATTTCCAATACGAGTTCCAAAATGGCATACATATTCTTGTCCTTGGTGGTTGCCGAATTTCCAGCAAGTTCGATTTCCTTCATTTTGTTTTTTACTCTTTCTTCTCCGTGGCACATAATATCTGCATCAAATTCGTCTGCACGAATGGTGAAAAATGCGGTGTAATATGCTTTTGGAATATGTACCTTAAACCAAGCAATGCGGAACGCCATTGTTACATACGCTGCTGCATGGGCTTTTGGGAACATATATTTAATTTTCTTACAAGAGCCAATATACCACTCTGGAATTTTGTATTCACGCATAAATTCTTCATGCTCTTTCCATCCTTCTGGGTCTTTAGATGGTTTTCCTTTACGCACAAACTCCATAATTTTGAAGGCTTTCTTCGGTGGCAATCCTTGTTTCATAAGATATATCATAATATCGTCTCTGGTACAAATTGCTTCTGAAAGTTTGATGGTTCCTTCATTGATTAAGCTTTGTGCGTTATTTAGCCACACATCAGTACCATGGGACAATCCAGAAATACGAAGCAATTCTTCAAAAGTCGTTGGTCTTGTATCCAGTAACATTCCTCTTACGAATTTCGTTCCAAACTCTGGCACACCATACGTTCCAACCTCTGAATGAATTTGCTCTGGTGTAACACCAAGTGCTTTAGTCGAACTAAAGATAGACATGGTTTCTTTATCGTCTAGCGGGATTTCCTTTGGGTCAATTCCCGTAATATCTTGGAGCATACGGATCATAGTCGGATCATCATGACCTAGAATATCTAGTTTTAATAAGTTCTGGTCAATGGAGTGGTAATCAAAATGGGTGGTAATAATATCCGAATTTGGGTCATCAGCTGGATGCTGAATTGGTGTAAATTCAAAGATTTCACGTCCTTTTGGTACGACAATAATTCCGCCTGGGTGCTGTCCAGTTGTTCTCTTAATTCCTGTACAACCTTGTGCAATTCGTAAAACCTCTGCATTGGCAACTGGTATGCCTCTTTCCTCATAATACTTACGAACATAACCAAATGCTGTTTTATCTGCAATGGTGCCAACGGTTCCTGCTTTGAAAGTTGTTCCTTTTCCAAAGATTACTTCGGTATAGCGGTGGGCTTTTGCTTGGTATTCTCCGGAGAAGTTTAAGTCAATATCTGGCTCCTTATCTCCATCAAAACCTAAAAAGGTTTCAAAAGGAATATCCATTCCATCTTTGGCAAGTTTTGCTCCACATTTTGGACAATCTTTATCTGGCAAGTCAAAACCATTTTTGTAGCCATAATCGGTAAAGTCTGAATATTTACAGTTTGGACAACGGTAATGTGGTTGGAGCGAATTTACCTCTGTGATACCTGTCATATAGGCGGCAAAGGAAGAACCAACAGAACCTCGAGAGCCTACCAAGTAGCCGTCTGCATTGGACTTCCATACTAATTTTTGTGCAATGATATACATAACAGAGAAACCGTTTTTAATAATGGACTCGAGCTCTTTGTCTAATCTATTTTGCACAATCTCTGGTAATGGGTCGCCATAGAGTTCGTGTGCTTTGTTATATGCAATTTCACGAATGGTTTCCTCACATCCGTCAATGTGTGGCGGACACTTTTCTGGAGAAATCGGGCTAATTGGCTCACACATATCTGCAATTTTGTTGGTATTGGTTACCACTACCTCATATGCCTTTTCTTCTCCTAAATATTCAAATTCTTTTAGCATTTCTTCAGTGGTTCTCAAATACAATGGTGCTTGTTGGTCTGCATCATCATAACCTTGTCCTGCTTCCAAAATTCTACGATAGATTTCGTCTTCTGGGTCTAAGAAATGCACATCTCCTGTTGCCACTACTAACTTTCCTAGTTTTTCTCCTAAGGCTACAATTTTGCGGTTAATGTCTTGCAATGCTTCTACATCTGGTACAACTCCATTTCGTACCATGAACATATTATTTCCGACTGGCTGGATTTCAAGGTAATCATAATCTCCTGCAATCGCTTCAATTTCTTCATCGCTTTTTCCTGCTACAATAGCACGGTATAACTCTCCTGCCTCGCAAGCACTTCCAAGGATTAAGCCATCTGAATATTTACGATATAAGGATTTTAGAATACGCGGTTTTTTATAGAAATAGTCTAAGTGCGAATACGAAACCAGTTTATATAAATTCTTTAGTCCTACATAGTTTTTGGCTAAAATAATGGCATGATAACTTGGTAGTTTTTTATAGTCTGCTTTTGAGTTATTGGTGGTATCAATATCGTCGAGTGTTTTGACGCCTCTTTCTCTTAGCATATCTAACATAACGCGAAATACTTTCACTGTTGTATCCACATCATCTAGAGCACGGTGTGCTACCTCGACTTTAATTCCTAAGTTTTCTGCAATAATACCGAGTTTGTATTTCTTATAGTCTGGAAATAGGTCTTTGGCAAGTCTTAGAGTATCTAGATAGGTATTGTTTAATT
>Ga0137298_10272_pt1 | contig 47164 bp, 43 predicted proteins | sample RamsorincwithD2O_2_FD_97182 | JGI IMG/M metagenome (GOLD analysis project Ga0137298, IMG submission 97182) | Mouse cecal microbial communities from Vienna, Austria - Glucosamine amended with D2O | ecosystem: Host-associated > Mammals > Digestive system > Large intestine > Cecum | place: Austria...
CCACGATTATCAAACGACAGTCGTGGAAAAGCCTTTAGATAAAGAGTTGACTACTTCACAGTATGGTATAGCCAAAACAGTTCTGTTTGACGACGTTGGTGCAGTTGTTTGTGGAATTTACCTTTGTAGTGGCAATGTGCCGTGTATTCCTTGTAGATGTTGGTGTCGCCTCGTTTCAGTTTTTTATAGACAGTGGAGCGGTTTACCGCACCGGGACCGATATTATAGGCGAGTGTACCGAGCAGGATTGCGTTTCGTTCTCCCATGTGTTTGTAAAGCGACACGAACTTACGGAGGTCTTTTCGCAGAAGGGCATCCGCCTGTCTTTCGGTGAGTTGAATACCCTTGCGATATGGCTCACCACGTTGTACCACATGACCGAATCCTATTGTCGGCCAATGCTTCGGCTTATGGAGCGTTTCAAATTTCTTGATTATCAGCACAGCACGTTCAAAGAGTGGCAGCTCCATTATGCTCTTTTTAGCGTGAGCGGCGGGCGTTGCTGCCGCAAGGGTCAGCAACGCCACAAACAGCATCATTATCTTTCTCATTGGTCCACAGGTGTAATTATTCCGGGATTGACGGGTTTGACAATCACACCGCCCCCGTTATCATCGCCGGAGTCTTTGCTGTTGAACTCAAAAGTCTGTTCCCACGGTGTCGAGCCGAAGTTGTCCTCAATCACCACAAGGAATTTGTGGGCATCGGAGGATTTTGCCGTGTAGGTGAGGCGGAAAGTCTTGCTTTCGAGCAGAACACGGTCGTTGTTGGTCAGCACCGGGCCATCAACGAGTTTCAGCGTTCCCTCACCGTCATACTGGAAATATCGAATTGTGTAGAGTGTGTTGGAATAGTTGCCCTCCGGCTTGATTTCAAAGCGCAACTCCACGGTCTGGCCTTTTGTGATTTTGTCACCGTAGGGCATCACCTCGACGGTGAAGGGATAGGACTGCTGCACATCGAGGTCGTCATTGCAGGATGAGAGAGCGAACACGAGGGCAAAAATAGTTGCCCAGAATCCGAAGAAACGGAGCGGAGTGACACGGATTGCGCCAAGTTTATTAAGAATTGTCTTCATTGTCTTTCAGAGTTTTAATCTTGATTTTTTATTTTGTTGTCTTTGGATTTTATCCACAAGGTAGTCGTTGAGATCCTTGTGGTTTGGATAGAGGGAAGATTTGTCACAGGCTTTCGTGCCGAACTCCTTTTCAAGTCTGGAATATGCGGCTTGTCCTGCGGCATCATTGTCGAAGAAACAGAGCATCACCGAATAGTCATTGAGTAGAGGTATTGCCTTGCCGAGATTGGCCACTGAGTTTAGTACAATCACATCGTTGCAGTCGTTGAAACCAAATTTCTCCGCTGAAAGAAAGTCTATGAAACCTTCGTACAGGCAGCATCTGGGATTGCCTTTGGCGAGGTGGCTTATAGCTTTAGGAGGAAACGACCCTTTGAAGAAAGGATTCCTCAATTCATAACCGTGTGCTTTATTCTCAAAACCGATGGCGTAATATTTTTTGCCGTGAAGCTCATAGTCAACCTGCACACAGTAGCGTTGGGCAATCTCCCTCGGTATTCCACGGTCTGCAAGGTATTTCAGCAATGCCGGATGTTGCAGCTTGGAGATCTCCACGTTGGAGAAAGACGGCTCTTCTTTGAAAGGCATCGGTTTATAGGTTGTGGCGACCGGAAGCTGCATCTTCTCGGCGATATAATCGGCTTGCCTCAAAAAGTCCGAATGACCGGACATTTCTCCGGCAAGCGAGAAGATGTCACCACCCGCTCCCGTTCCAAAGTCAAACCACAAATTCTTGTGTGGATTGACATGGAACGAAGGCTTACGCTCATTGCGGTATGGAGCATAGAACCACAAACCTTTGCTGTCGCGTCCGGTAGGCTGATAGCCCAAATGATTGAGAAAATCCACCAGAGGGATTTTTCGGATTTCGTCGATTTTCATAAGCGCATACCACGTTTGCGTTTCGGCTGTTCGGGCTTAGGCTGATCCGCTTTCCTGACCGGGGCAGCCACAATAATGTTTCCATCGGTTTCTTTGCCATTAGCCGTCACATCATACATCTTGACCTCTCGCACCTTCTTCATCTCGGATGCGATGAAAAGGTTAAGTTCCGATTTGTTGGCGCTCCCGATTATCTCATAGGCGAGATCGTAAATGCCACCATACAGTTTGTCTGGTTGCTTCGTGTCGTACCAGCCGTTAGCGGAGGTGTCCACGACAATTTCACCCTTTGTCGAATATGGCGACTCGAAAGTCAGGAAGTTGCCGTTACGGTTTACCGGCTCAAAACCCATCGCTTTCATAAAATCCTCAAGCGGAAGATTTTTTATGTCGAGGTCAATCACAGTCAATCCCATAGGCTCATTCGATTATGAATTTGACTCCGACCCCATACTGCGTATGGAAATGCCCCGTTGAGTTGCCGAACACGAAACGCTCCTTTACGTTGGCGGTTAAGGCTATCTTATCTGAGAGATAAAAATCGGCCTGCAAAATGAGCGCACCACCATAGATGAAGGCATCGCCGTTGTGTATTGTCGAGCCGTCAGGCAGCGTCTTGTCGCCCCAGTTCACCGTTTCATAGCCTCCGATTGCTGACACACCACCATAGAGGTGAAATGTTTGGGAATAGTCACTGATTAGGTGGAGGTTATAGCCAATCTCTCCTGTGAACTGCGCCACCGGGATACGCCCTTTCTCGCCGTAGGGTTTGTAGGTCTGGAGGTACTCGCATCCGAAGCTCCAACTGTTGGCATTGCCCTTGAACACGGAATAATACACTCCAAAGGAGTAACCGCAATTTCTGGAATTACCGGTATAAAAACCGTCAACCATATTAGCCTTTACCTCGACCGCCGACATTCCGGGTAGGCATCGCTGGGCCATTGCCCGCCCCGTGAACAGGGCAAGCATGGCAGCGAAGATTATCATCGCTTTTCTCATGGATTACTGAATTGAAAGTTCGTCAATCACGTTGGCTCTCACAATATCCTCGTTCTCCACGACAAAGGACTGATGTCTGCCGCCTTTTTTCTCGGCGACCTCGATAACAAGCTGCTTGTCGTCGGGAATGGTGAATTTCTCCAGAGCAAACACTGTTCTTTCAGAAGATTTGCCGCTTACCACCGTCACATAGTTCTGGGCGCGTAACGGCTCCAATACCTGCTCCTGCATGGCGGTACGTTTGATAACCTTCTTATCCACAATCTTGAACGACACATAATCAATGTCGAAGGCGATGTTGGAAGTGTTCTTGATTTCGGTGTGGAAATATAGCAATCCATTGTTGGTGTAGATTGATTTCAGGAGGAACTGCACCCCGAAGCGCTTACTCCCGATATGCTTAATCTCGCGCTTGTTCTGCTTGTGGATTGACTTCATAATCAGCTTGACAAGCATCGGCGACTCCGAGCCTAAACGCTCCAGATAGATTTCCTGCGCGTTGTTCGGACGGTTGACAGCCTCCCCATCGTGGATAAAATCGGTCATCTCGATGCTCAGGAGCAAAGGCTCTTTCGCAAACTTCACATTGAAAGTGTAGTAGCTCCCATCTTCGGTGATTACCGAAAGATTGGTCTCGGTCTTGAACGACTTGAATGCAGATTTGACACGCAGCACGTTCTTCGCACCATCGGCGAGTCCGGCGACAAGGTTTTCATTGCCTAAATCGACATACACAATCTCGCTGGGGAAGATGATGTGAGTGGTCTTGTTGTACGCAACCTCCAGAGCATGAGGCGGTATCATGCGGTCGAAGCCGACTTTTCGGGTAAGGCCGTCGAACTTGTCGCCGTCGGTGTAGTTGGATCCGTACACGTTCAGGTCGTGTTCGGTTACGGTTTCAGTGTCAGGCGACACGTTGACATCGGTGTTTTTGGTCACTTTGCCTTTTGCAAAGGCGTTGGCAGCCATTCCTAATACGGCAATGGCGGAAATGATAAATGTTTTCAGTTTCATCTGTTTTTTATTTTGGGTTTAGTGGTTTTTATAAATCTTCGGGCTGGTGGAGCATTACGCGGTATCCGGCTTTGAGGTGGACTTTCACCGTCCGCAGTTTTTTTGTCAGGTATTGCGACACGCCGTTGATGAGTCCTCTGCCCACATCGGATGCAATTTGCGCACCCGTATTGGTGGAGATGTTTATGGAACTGCCCATAGTGCTGCCCATGTTGGCACCTATCTCGTGCAGCGCGTCACTCTCCATTGACTGCGGGATATTGATGCCCTCCTGTCCGTCGGAGTCATATACCTGCAACTCCACATCGTAGATCGAGCCTTCGCACTCAACCGAAGTAATTTCGATTTCAAGCCGCTCACCCTGAATACGGGCGTAGCCGGTGATTGTGGTGTTGCGCGGTATCAGTCTGGAGCCAATCCACATTGGCTCTGTGGTACGGAGCTTGACACTCTCACCGTCAACAACGCTCTGGTTGGATGCTACCACAGCGGCGATGGTATTCTTGGCAGAAGTGTTTTTGCCACCTACCGAAGTGTTGAAAGTCCTTGAAGATGTTGCCGACAGTGAGGAAATGACATTGCGGCTGACCTGCGCCACAGGCTGCACATTCCTTTTGCCTTTTTCTTCTTGTTGTGCCGGAGGTTGTGGATTGCCGCCATTATTGCCGTTGCCCATATACTGCGCCGCGAGCTGGTATGAGCGTTCAAGCAATTCCATCTCATTAGGGGCGGTCTTACCGTAGTCCGGCTGTGACTGCTGCATCTCCAGTTCGGCGATGCGTTCCTGCAACTCCGCCACCTGCAAATCGGCTTCCGATGTTTCAGGGATATAGAAGTCCTGCAACGATGCCTGTGCCTGTTGGTAAGCGTCAGCCGAGTTCTGGATTTCATCCGGCACAGTATCATTCTGCGGCTGCTGGATTGTATCGAGCGATTCCGAGATCTGGACAAGGTTTGCCTGACGCGAGGCACGTTCCTTTGCGTCCTCGTCCTGCCGATATGCCTCAATCTTTGTCTCCGGCATACCGTCGGTTGTGCCGTCCGGCAGTTCGGTGTTCGCCTTACCCTTTACGGCATCATCATCACCGCTTGGAGCAAATATCAGCCAGATGCAGACAAGGCACGAGAGGCACAGCACCGTATAGACCGCTATCCTTTTCAGCCGCTCACGTTCAGCCGGAGTCTTGGGCGTGAGCCGGGCACGGAGTTCATCGAGCATCTTCATATTCAACTGCTTTGTCGGTTGGTAAGTCCAGTTGCCGGATATGCTCAATCTCGATTGACTTCCGGGCGTGTCCGGCGCCCATTCTGTAACAGGCATTCCCGAACACGAAGAAGGCGGTAAGTATGAAGGCCGAGAGAAGCACCGTCACGACCATAAGCCGCTGGTTGCGCGGAAGGTCGTCGCACGCCTTTTTGATCCTCTCCCTGATTTTCCCCTTCGGGGAGTGCCACACCTTATTATATAAGGGCGTCACTATGTTTTTGATTTTTTCTTTCATTGGAGTCTTTTTTATTGGGATAAAGTTCTTTTGGTGGTTATTATATCCTTGTTTTCAAGTATCGTCAGTCCCTCGATCTGAAAGCCGTTGGGGTTGTCGTCCGAGCGGTTGGAATTAACCAGACGGCAACGGGTTATCAGCGACCTTTCCGTCACGTTGCTCTGGCGGATTATCATCTGCCGCGCGTAAGTCCTCACCTCATACGGATAGTCGTTGAAGTCACAGACTATGCTGTCAACCCTCAGCACCTGTGTGATATTCCCGGCTATGATTCGGTTGTAGTAGCCTTTCTCCACATAGTCCGAGTAATAGTTGTAGGCGCTTTTGTCGGCCAGTGACATGGCGCGGTTGATGTTGTGCTCAATCGCCGACTTGTCGGGCGAGAGGGTGAAGAACAGTTCATGGAAGCGCCGCACATGCTCCCTTGCCTCCGCCGGGCGGTTTTGCTCCATATCCTGCGACAAGGCGAGCATCAGGCTCTTGCCGTTGTCAAGCACATAGATCTTCTCGCGCTGCTTCTCGGCGAAGTTCAGCGACAGCACCACTGCGGCGATTGCGACCAATGCGCAGAGCGACATCACGACAATGCCGAACAGCCTTATCTGCCGAAAGGAGGTCCCGATATTTTTCAGTGATTTGAATTCCATTTTAATTAGGTATTAGGTCAGAGTGATGAGTTATGAAGTAGTCAACCGGAGCGACCACTTTGTCACTCATAACTCTGACTTATGACTTAAATATGCTTACTTTAGTAGTTTCCCGGCTCTGCCTACGGCATTTCCGGCTACGCCGCCGGCCACACTACCGGCCCATGAGCCACCTTGCATAGCCGCGTTGTTCACGTTTCGGTTGTAGCTTCCCATGCCTCCGGCCTGAATTATCCATCCTGCCACGGTGGGGATTGTGAAGTAGCCTATTATGCCGATAATCATGAAGATGACATACGCGGTGTTGCTCCCGTCAAGGTCAGCGTTGGGGTTGTTTGTCAGCTCCGATATGTCATTCTGGAGCATCAGCACTTGAATTTTCGCCAAGATTGTCGAAAACAAGTCTGCCACGGGAAGCCAAAGGTATGTCTGGATGTATCGGCATATCCATTGGACGAGGGTGTGCTGGAAGCCGTCCCACACGGAGATTGCAAATGAAATCGGGCCGAGTATAGCAAGGACTATGAGAAAGAATGTCCTTATCGTGTCTATGGTGAGCGACGCAGCCTGAAACAGCATCTCCAGCAGTTCGCGGAAGAAATTCTGTATCGCCTTCTTGACCTTATACATTCCACGCTCGATATACATTCCGGCGGCTGTGCCTATCTCCGTCACGCCCAACTCATCAATCTGGCGGTCAAACTCCGCGTCATCTACAAGGTAGGCGGTGGAAGGGTCGTTCATCATCTTCTCGTATTCCAGACGATCTTTCTCCTCCCGGTACTTCTGCATGTCGAGGGTCTGCCCCTCCAGCATCCCGGCGGTGCCCTGCACAATCGGCGACATCACCGAGTTGATAGTTCCGAGCACGACGGTCGGGAAGAACATTATGCAGAAGCCGATAACGAAAGGACGCAGCAGCGGGAACACATCAATCGGCTCTGCCCGTGCCAACGCCTGCCAGATGCGGTATGCCACATAGAACAGCGCGCCGAGTCCGGCTATACCCTGTGCCACACCTGCCATATCCTCGCACAGCGGCATCATCTCATCGTAGAGGGAGCGGAGTATTGTGTGCAGATTAGAAAAGTCAATCGCACATAATATTGAATTTGTCATAAGCATCACCAGTATTTTTCGGAGCCATCCCCGTAGAGCGACACCACGCGCTGGGTATCGGCCTTCTTTTTCGCACGGAGGTAGGACACCGAAATGTTCTTGTTGGTGTAGTAATGCGTCAGGGATTTCAGGCGCTTCATCTCATTGTAGCAGTCATCGACCACATCCATGCGGTCTTTGTCGGTCATCGACAGCGTGGTGATGTTCACCACCTGCTTCAAGTCGTTCAGCACCCCGGTTGCATCCTGCAATATCCTCGTGTAGCCGGAGGCGATTGCCGACAGTTCGGCGGAGGTATAGTTGGGATCCGTGAGCATCTTCTTGTAGTTGTTGACGTAGTAGCCGGATATGTCGCCAAGCATCAGGACGGTCTGCTGCACCTTGCGTGCGTCGCGGACAAGGTTGTTGACGGCGCGGAGGGCATCGTAATATTTCTTCGCCTGCTGGTATATCTTGACCGTCTCCTGAAAATTCGCAACCATATTTTTCGCGGTCGTTGACTCCTGCACCAGCGACTTCGACGAGTTGACGATGCTCTGGGCGATGTTTGACGGATCTATCACCGTCCATTGGGCGTTTGCCCTGCCTGTGCCGAGCATCAGGAGAAGGGCGATTATCGGGAATAGAAATTTTATCTGTTTCATTCTTTTCGGATTTTGTGTTATTGGATTTTGCGGGCTATGCCCGTTATCATTCTTGCGAGGATTGAGAACAGCCAGACGGCAGCGGTCAGGAGGGCCGCGAGAATAGTGCCGACACCTGCGGCAATGCGGATTATGAGTTTCAGAGCCTTCATACATTGCCTTCTCTTTTTTCGTTGGCAAGCACCCTTATCGCACTTTCGATATTGCCACCTAACTGGGCAGCCTTGTTGAGCACCTGAATCTTCTCCGTTTCCTCGGTGGTGTAGCAGAGATATTCCTCCGGCGACACCTCCGTGGCATAGACCGCCGATTGAGTGCCGCCCAAGCCGATCCACACCTCTTTGTAAAGGCGATTGGGATTGTTCGCCATGTTGATACTGAGTATCTGCGCCTTCTCCTTGTCGGTCAGACCCAATAACTCCTGAATCTGGTCAAACCTGTTCATATACTTGCGCTGGTCGAGAAGTATCTTGCAATCGGAGTTGTTGATGATGGTTTCCTTGACAATCGGTGACGATATTATGTCGTCAACCTCCTGCGTAACCACCACCGCCTCGCCGAAATACTTTCGGACGGTCTTGAACATATATTTCAGATACTCAGCCATATTAGCCGAAGAAAGAGCCTTCCAAGCCTCCTCACATATAAGCATCTTTCGTACACCTTTGAGCCTTCGCATCTTGTTAATGAAAGCCTCCATGATGATGATCGTCACCACCGGGAAAAGTTCCTTGTTGTCCTTCACGGCATCAATTTCAAAGACTACAAACCGCTTGTTCAAAAGGTCGATATTCTCCTTTGAGTTAAGCAGGAAGTCGAAACGACCACCGTAATAATATTGCCGAAGGGTTGTCAGGAAGTTGTCAATGTCAAAGTCTTGTTTGTAGATGGGTATCGGACGGTTTGCCATTTCATCCCGGTAATCGTCGCGCATGAACTCATAGAACGAATTGAAGCACGGCACAATGTCACGGTCTTTCGCCATCTTGTCAAGGAACATCGAGAGAGCCGAGCCTAACTCGCCGCTTTCAGTCTTTGTAACTTTATCATCTTCAGACTTCCATAGCGTCAACAGCAGCGTCTTGATGCTGTCCTTCTTCTCCACATCAAACACGCCATCGTCCGTATAGAACGGATTGAAAGAGATTGGGTTATCCTCTGTGTAGGTGTAATAAACACCGTCCTCTCCGTGGGTGCGGTTGTGGATAAGGTTGCACAGTCCTTCGTAGGAATTGCCGGTGTCAATCAGCAGCACATGGGTTCCTTGCTCGTAGTATTGGCGCACCAAATGGTTGGTGAAAAACGACTTGCCGCTACCCGACGGGCCAAGAATGAACTTGTTGCGGTTGGTGGTTATGCCTCTTTTCATCGGCTCATCGGATATATCCAGATGGATGGGCTTACCCGTAAGGCGGTCAACCATCTTTATCCCGAAAGGAGATAGGGAGGAACGGTAATTTGTCTCCGCAGTGAAGAAGCATACCGCAGGCTCAATGAAGGTGTAGAAACTTTCCTCGGCAGGAAAATCGGCCTCATTGCCGGGTATCGCCGCCCAGAACAGTGTCGGGCAGTCGATGGTGTTGTGCCTCGGCATACACCCCATAGTGGCGAGCTGACCGCCGACATCATTCTTTATCCGGCGCAGTTCCTCGGCATCATCGCTCCAAGCCATGATGTTGCAGTGGCAGCGGACGGAGGTAAGTCCGTATGAGTGAGCTTCATTCAGATAGCGGTCTATCCACTCTTTGTTAATGGCATTTGAACGGCTGTACTTTGAAAGCGAGTTCATATTTCTTGCCGTTTTCTCGAACTTTGCCAGATTCTCGTCGTGGTCGTCAATCAGCACATACTGGTTGTAGATATGATTGCAGGGCAACAGCAATCCCACCGGAGAAGCGAAGCTCAATCGGCAATCACTTCGGTCAGTTGATAACCGCTCATATCGGTTGTCGGTACTGACCTTGCCGGGCAAGTCCTCGGTATCTGAAAGCGTGTGCAGGCACAGCATCTTATCTCCAATCCGCATCTCCTTTGCCGAGAGGTCTATATCTTCAAGGCAGTTTACATCACCCATAGATAAAGCCATATACTTTTCTATGATGCCCGATGAATTGTAAGTACCTACAATTTCATCATCGTTCAATCGGCGCAGCTTGATGTAGCCGGTGTCATTGATGATGCGCTCGAACTGTTCCACCGACTCCATGAACTTGACAATCATCTCGTGATTAAGCTCCTTCGGAGTGATTCGTCCACGGCATAATGTCGAGAAGTTGCTTTGCTGGCGCATACGCTCCTTTGTGGTCTTTGTCAGGAACAGGTAGCATTTGTGGGCGAGATACGGACGCTCATTGAAGTGGCGCTCAAAACTCCTATCCAAAAAGGATAGATTATCCTTATCCAATTCAGGACGATAATTCTCGCTGACAAACCAGTCCTGCTTATGCACCACCGAAAAATGAGGGAGGACCTTGATTGCCTTGCACCATGCCGAGTGCATCGCCTCGTACTCTTGCGATGTCACGGTGAACAGTTCCGGGAGGCTCACCTCAAAGGCCACGGTAATGTCCGCGTCCTTTGAGATGAGGTAGCCGTGTTCGACAGCCAATAAAGGCAATTTCGATTCTAAAGTGGTTGCTTTTAACGTGTTTCTCATTTCTTTCCTCCTTTAATCAGTCGGTTAAGGCGAAGACGGTTGATGATATAGCGCGGATGGTATTTCACAGCCGCAAGTTTCATCAGTCCGTATTGCCCGTACTTGGCATTGAGGTAGAAGGTGAGCCACACAAGGATTGAGGTGACTGTTATGCCGAAGCCTATGCAGACCCACTGCGAGATGCCGATGACGTACATGATTACGAAAATCACGAACATACCGAGCAGACCTCCGGCGAAGATGAACAGATACTGAGCCTTCAATCCCTTGTATTCCACGCTTCTACCAATGCCCTTGTTGATTGAATACTCGGCCATTAGAGGAAGAATGAGCGTAGGATTGTAGCAGCCACGATGAGGAAGATGCACGCTCCGAACCACGAAGCGGCGGTCTTGCTGGTGTCGGGGTCACCAGACGACCACTTGGAATAGACCTTGATACCGCCGATGAGTCCGACCACCGCACCGATGGCATACACCAATTTGGTGCCTGGGTCAAAATAGCTGGAAACCATTGAGGTAGCCTCGTTGATGCCCGCCATGCCGTTGCCGGCGGCGAAAGAGTTTGATACGGTTGCCGCGATTAGCAGCAGTGTGAGAAATTTTCTTTTAATCATAAATTGTCTTGGTATATGTGACGGAATGGGGATAGCATCCGTCACGGGTTTCACTTGATTTGTATGGATTTTAGTGTTTGTCAATAATTCGACGGATTGAAGTCCTTGATGTCGTCAGGAATCTTCTGTGGAGTCCTGACGGTTTTCTTTGGCTTGGGATTGTTGACAGGTACAATAACCTCCTCCTCAGTCTGGAAATTGCTGTCTATTTCCTTTGCATGGTACTCGGAGAACATATCCACCAACTGACTGTGTAGCGGTTCTGGAAGTGCAACTATGATATTGGAGTCCTCCAAGGTCACGGCCACCTTCAAAGCGTGTGCCTTTTGTTCGGGTGTGGCTTTTTTGTCTGAGATTATTTTCAGACTCCTGTCAAGTTCATCAAACGCCGGGACAGACTCATCATCTTCGGCTTGGGCGGCTTGCTGCCCTGTTGCCGGTGTTGCGACACGCTCATCCGTAAATGCCTTGTCGATATCATCCACAGGTTTGAACTTCTTCTTGATTGGCTCGTAGGGGGAGTCGTCAAACTCAACATCAGATTCATGAAGTGCCTCTGCAACTTCCTTTTTCACCATATCAGGAAGAATCTCGCTGACAACTTTACGCAGCTCATCTACACGGATTACCGACTTGGGAACGAGCGATTCGACTTCGTCCTTTGTCTCACTGATTTCTTTCTTTATCTCCTCATATTCAGTTGGGAGTCGAGTGATTGCCTCTGCTTGTATCTTTTTTTTATCAGCGCCGAAAGAGAATCTCACATTGCCTTTGATGATGAAGAACCAGATGACAATGAGATTGAGGATAATCAATACAGAGAGCAGGACTTTCATAGGCGGTTGGGATGATTAATTTCAAACAAAGCGTCCAGTATCTCCTTGTTGCGGTTGATGTGGTCAAGTATAATCTCTTCCACATATGCACCGATTGACGCCTCACCTTGACTTATGATATGCACATAGTCAGCGAGTTTGTGGACCAGTTCACGGTTCACGAAGATTCCCTTGCGTGGAGCATCAATGCGGTTGCGTGAGATATACCTCACAATGTAATTGACTTTCCGCGCAAACAGCTCGTCCTTCACTGCAGTTCCGGAGTTGGCTGCCTCAAGAATCTTGACCGAATTTTCAGCCGGTGGAATCACGGCCTCCGGCTTGGGCTTTCTTTTCTTTTTGAAAAACATAGATTTGGATTTTAGTGGGTGATTAGAATTTTTCATTGTTGTATCTTGCGAATGTCTTTGACATCACATCCTCATGGGTCTGGATAAACTCTGTGAGGATATTGTTGAGAAAATTCGACAATGCCCCGCGTCCACCGCTCACTTTTGATACATATCTCTGGAGTCGCAGGTGCAGGTCGTTATTTATAAGCACCTGCCGTGACGGTTTGTCACAAATGGAATTTGAGCGGTTGAGGATATATCTGTTTAGGAAAGCATCCTCATCATTGGTTATCGGCTTCTCTTCCTCAATTATCCCTGTGTGTTTCTTCCGGGAGGCGGGCGGCACAGGGCGCGGTGCCATCGCATTGAGAAAGTCCTCCGCTTGGGCATTGAGTTCCTTATCACTTGCCATACTGTCTTCAGATTCCTATGATGCCGGATATTTCAGAGACAAGTTCGTCGATGCCGCTGCCTTTCAGAAGCGGACGGTCAGGGGGCATGATTGTTGAGCGGAATACCGACATACGTTTGTCTGCCTGCCCCTCCTTGCGGAACTTGGAGCTGTCAGGGAGGGCGGTCTCCAGCACCGGGATACCGAGTTTGCCGATGAAGCCTTCCATAAGTGTCTGGAGTTTGCTGCGCTCACGGGAAGTGACACGATTCCACAGCATGTAAAGTCCCTTTATGGAGCCGGCTTTGCCTGTGCCTATAAGCTGGTTCTGCACGTTGTTGGCGAATGTGACCGAGGTTTCAAACACAAGCGGGTCTGTGGTCATCGGACAGAAGATGTAATCCATCCGCGTGATGAGGTTGATGACATGCTTGTTGTTGATAGTTCCCGGCAGGTCAAAGAAAATAATCTGCGGCGCGGGTGCTGTGTCACCGAGCATGGTTGCATATTCCAGCGCATCTTCCGGGGTGCTTTGCTCGATGATGTAAGGGGAAAGTCCACGGGCTTTCCATGTGTCATGGACGGCCTTGCGCATCCTCTCGCTTTTCTCCGAGAGGGCAAGGTCTCTTTCGCGGAGTCTGAAGAGGCTCCACTGGGGATAGTCGCAGTCTACCACTGCGAGATCTATATTCCTCACATAGTAAAGGTAGCTGGCGAGAATCGCCGTAAGTGTCGTTTTGCCGGCTCCACCTTTCTGAGTGGACACGGCAACATAAAGTGGTTTTGCCATTCTTTACGGAATTAAAGGGTTGATAAATAGTTTGGGGATGGGACAATTCTGCCAACAGTCGCCATCGGCCTTCTTTCCGCTTGGCTAATCACTCGGTTGCCACTGTTCGACCGGCTGAAACTCAACCTGAGTGTTTTTCTACGACTCACGCTATTGGTGAATCTGTTTCGTTATTGTCAAATCTCTGCATCGGCAGATAAATATCCGGAGTTGATGATTGACTAATCTCTCTGTCTTCCCATCTATAAATCGAGTTGTCGATGAATCGATAAATCTATCTATAGAGACCGAGATAACTCCATTGAGAGAGGAATCCATCTATATTCAGACTTATCACTCTCGTTCAAGACAACTCAATATCTCACCTAATTTGCGACCCATTTTGGAGGTCTCTGTTGTGATTTGACGATGCAAAGTAAATACGCAAATTCGTAAAATCCTAATGCTCAGAGGCTCTTGTCAGCATAGATACAGTTGTTGTAATTGTTTGTACAGTTTCACCATAGTGAAATTATGACGAAATGGCTGTAATTTTGCATCGGAAGAATTTAAGAACTGTCCGGGCAGTGAAAATCCGTTGAATCTTCATCAGAGAACATAGCCGAATGCGGCAAGACCGGCGCCGTATTCATACATGATTTATTGGTTCCTGTTTCTCTCCTGTTTCTGAGGTACACATGTACCCTGCAAGGTATGTCTCCTGCTGCAAACAATTGAAATTGCAGCACTTCGACCCTTGCCGGTTTTCAACCGTAGACGGATTGCTCCAAAGTCGCATCCTTAATCCAACCTGCGGTGCCGGGCTGTTTCCTGACTCTTTCACAAACCCACTAAAATCTCCAGACAAATGAGTAAAAACATCCAGACAAAAGCGGGGAGACATCCAAAGATTGACCCCATAGCGTTCCGTTGCTCCGTCAACTTCAACGCGGCAGAGCAGGTGCAGCTCGAAGCCATGCACCAAAAATCAGAAGTCGAGTCAATGTCGGCGTTCATCAAACTTCTAATATTCGGCAAGCCTTTCAAGGTTTTCTATGTGGATGAGAACAGCCGTATCTTCATCGACCGTCTTTCAGACCTCAATGCGCAATACCGCACCATAGGTGTCGCATACGACCAGGCTGTGAAGGCACTGCGCGACAATTTCACCGAGAAGAGAGCCACCAGCACCATTCGTGAGCTTGTTAAACATACTAAGGAACTGGTGGGAGTCAGTCATAAGATTGTGGAACTGGCCGAAAAATTTGATGCGGAGTGGTTGCAAAAATATCGTTAGGAAATTCCCTCTACCGGGCATTGGTATATAATTCGGAGAAGATAAACAAGGAGGACGGGCGGCTGTTGGCTACCAATAAAATCTATAATGACGGCACGGGGAGGGTGAACATCAACCGTGCCTATCAGGATTTCAAAGGCTGGATGCCAACCGCCACACGCACCGAGCGGCCAATGGTGCATATCTCGTTGAATCCGCACCCCGAAGATGTGCTTACCGATGCCGAGTTTACACTGATTGCCCGTGAGTATCTTGAAAAGATGGGCTTTGCAGATATGCCGTATATGGTTTACAAACATTCCGACATAGCCCGTCACCACATTCACATTGTGGCCCTGCGTGTGAAGACTGACGGAACTTGTGTGTCAGACCGGAACAATTTCTACAAGAGCAAGGACATTTGTCGCGAGCTTGAAAAGAAATATGGCTTGAAGTCAGCGGAGCGTCAGAAGATAACTCCTGACATGCCGATTTCAAAGATTGATCCAAACGGAGACATCAAGCGTCAGGTTGCAAACACCGTCAAGATGGTTGGTATGCGCTGGAAATTCCAGACCCTCGGTGAATACAATGCCATCCTCTCATTATACAATGTAAGATGTGAGGAAGCCGACGGTCGTGTGAACGGCAGGGAATATCATGGACTTGTGTACTTCGCTACGGATGATGACGGCAAGACCATCACATCACCATTCAAGGCCTCCCGTCTCGGTAAGTTCTCCGGTCGAGAGGCTATTGAGCAACGTTATCTGAAAGCAAAGGAAAAGATTGATATAGAGCCCACAAAAAGAATGGTTGCCGATGTCATGAACGCGACAGCCAGCAAGGAGGATTTCATTGCAGGACTAAAAGAAAAGAATATCGACCTTGTTTTGCGCTACACTGAAGAAGAACGCATCTATGGGGCGACGTTCATAGACCACAACACGAAAACGGTACTGAACGGATCCCGATTAGGCAAGGAATTCTCAGCGAATGCCCTTGAAAGAAGGTTCAACAATCCGCAGGAGCGACCGATGCCGTTGCTGCCAGATGTTCAGCAGCCGCAACATGATAATACGCGGCAATCCGCACAACCGGATGCCGGGCAGCCACCATTCACTGGCAACTCCGCTCAACCGAATTCGGCCACTGCCTCACAGTCGCAGAACCGACGGCCACAGAGTAATGCCAACGATTATGAAAATGCACCATCCATTCCCGGTCTTGACCTGTTCCATGTCGGCCCCGGCTTCAATGCGGAGGAAGAAGCCTTCTACCGAGAGATGCAGCGTCGCAAGAAGAAAAAGCGTCGCGGCCTAAAACTATAATAATCATTAACCCCTCAAACAAATTCTACAATTATGAGTCAACAAGAAGACGACCTTCGGGCACTGGCCAAAATAATGGACTTGCTCCGGGGGCTCAGCATCATATTAGTTGTGGCTAACATCTACTGGTTTTGCCACGACATTATAGGCAACTGGCAATTTGACCCGCAGACAATGAAGATTCTCTGTAACCTTAATGAAGGTGGCGGACTGTTCAGCAGCCCGTGGAGTTCCAAATGGTGGACGCTCCTGTTCCTCGGTCTTTCGTGCGTAGGCACAAAAGGAGTGAAGAACGAAAAAATCCAATGGATCCATATCTGGATTTTCCTGTCAACGGGTGTAGCGTTGTTCTTCCTCAACTGGTGGATGCCGGGTATAGGCTGGCACCTTTGCTACATTTTCACCACAATCATCGGTTATATCCTTATGCTGATTGGCGGGGTGTATATGAGCCGTATGCTGAAGAACAACATGATGGACGACCGCTTCAACGAGGAGAATGAATCTTTCCAACAGGAAACCAGACTTATGGATAACGAGTATTCGGTGAATCTGCCTACACGTTTCTTCTACCGAAAAAAATGGAACAAAGGGTGGATTAACATTATCAATCCATTCCGGGCGACTATTGTACTCGGCACTCCCGGCTCCGGGAAATCCTATGCTATTGTCAACAGCTATATCCGGCAGCAGATTGACAAATGTTACTCAATGTATATCTATGATTACAAGTTCTGTGACTTGTCAATCATAGCGTACAACCGCTTGCTCTGCAATCGGGACAAATACAAGGAAAAATATGGTATAGAACCTAAATTCTATGTCATAAATTTCGATGATCCGCGCCGCAGCCACCGCTGCAACCCGATTCATCCGGCGTTTATGACCGACATCTCCGACGCCTATGAGTCGGCCTATACTATCCTCTTGAATCTCAACAAGACATGGGTGCAGAAGCAGGGAGACTTCTTTGTGGAGTCACCCATAATCCTTTTGGCAAGTATCATCTGGTATCTCCGCATCTATGAAAACGGAAAGTATTGCACGTTTCCTCATGCCATCGAGTTCCTAAACCGTCGCTATGAAGATATATTTCCCATCCTTACAAGCTATCCCGAACTGGAGAATTACCTTTCCCCATTCATGGATGCCTGGCAATCCGGCGCACAAGACCAGCTGCAAGGTCAGATAGCATCGGCTAAGATTCCGCTGTCGCGCATGATTTCACCACAGTTGTACTGGGTGATGTCTGACAGCGAGTTCACTCTCGACATCAACAATCCCAAAGCTCCGAAAATATTATGCGTAGGCAATAACCCTGACCGTCAGAATATCTACGGTGCAGCATTGGGCTTATACAATTCGCGCATTGTCAAACTCATAAACAAAAAGGGGATGATAAAGTCTTCGGTGATAATAGACGAACTGCCCACGATATACTTCAAAGGCTTGGACAATCTTATAGCCACGGCGCGAAGCAACAAGGTTGCCGTGTGTCTTGGCTTTCAAGATTTCAGCCAGTTGGAACGCGACTATGGCAAGCCGGAGGCGGCGGTTGTGATGAACACTGTCGGAAATATCTTTTCGGGCCAAGTTGTGGGTTCTACTGCCAAGACTCTTTCCGAGCGTTTCGGCAAGGTGCTCCAGAAGCGTCAGTCAATCTCAATCAACCGGCAGGATGTATCTACCTCATTCAACACTCAGATGGATTCAATCATTCCGCCAAGCAAAATATCCACGCTAACGCAGGGTATGTTTGTCGGTGCCGTCTGCGATAATTTCGATGAACGTATTGAGCAGAAAATATTCAACGCCGAGATTGTGGTGGATGCCGATATGGTTAATGAGGAATCCAAGAATATGCGGCCAATTCCTGTTATCCATGAGTTTTGCGATGAAAACGGCAACGATTGCATGGAGGAGGCAATCAAAGCCAATTACGACAAAATCAAGGCGGATGTTAAACGTATTGTTACAGAAGAGTTGGCCCGCATAAAGCAAGACCCCAATTTGTCACGGTATCTAAAGTCTTAGATAAGACCACTTACGACTACTGCCCGACAAGTCATCGACCTGTCGGGCAGTAATTCTGTGGATGTTTAGTGGTGCCGTCATCGGCTTTATTTATATGGTTTGAGTACGGCGTTTTTTGTCATAGAGTTTATCAGAGGAATCAATGGCTCTCTCTATTTTTTCAACGAGCAACTTGTAGATATTCTCAAGGAAAAGGGTTTTGCCGTCTCTGTAGTCGTTTCTTATATCAGTAAAGCAGCTGCGGGCATATTCAGCGGTAATCTTCATTCCGAAAAAGTTGCCAAGGTGTACGCATAATTCGCCGACACCTAATTCGCTGCCCTTGAAATGTGATTCATGAAGTGCATGTCCCAACATCACGATCTTTTTCTTTGAAAGATTGCCTGTTTTTGCTATGCGTATAATATTGGCATTGGATGTGTCAACTCGTGCGATTGAGGTGAGTGGATGTTTTATCATCAGCCGTGCGTGTTCAATCATTCTGCCAAGAAATGATATGGCCTGTTGAATAAAACTTGAAATCTCGTTGGCGACTGTTTTAAGTAGCTGTTCAAGTTCATCCTGAACATAAGAGAGGGAGAAATGGACATCGTGCCAGACAACATCCGGTTCATAACATATCGCTGTGGTCGCTTCTTTGAACTCCGACAGCGAACTGTCCAAGAGATCGCGCCGTCCCTCCCTGACGTAAGTGAAGAAACGGCACTGTAATAGTATCAAGTGCTTCATAAATTATTGTTTTTGATTTTTGTAGAATCACAGAGATAAAACCAAGAAGCACCTTATAAGGATTATAGGACAATTAGGAAGATTGTCATATTGCACTATGTCAGAGCGTTAAGATCAAACGCCATCAATGGAAGTCAAACTGTAAAGTGGAAAAATTTTCTTGAAAGCGGAAATATTCTCCGAGAAATGGTATCGGATAAAGGTCAAAAAAATAGCGTGCAAAACACGCTCATCAGTGACGGCTCTGGTATTGCCTTTGCGAATCTACGTGTATGCACGCTATGCTTTGGAGCATAGCATAAGCATCACGCACATTGGATTCGCAGTTAAAATTTACCAGATTTTCACTAAATCAAAATGCGGTGTTATGATATGTATATGTCGGTGAGACTGACTCTTCAGCCTCTGTCTTTGCGGTTATGCACTGCAAAGATAACAATTTTCAATGGATTTCAGATAACGATTTCTCCGTTTTTGTCTATGCCATATTTTTTACGAAGCTCATATAGAGTTCTTTCCGTAACTCCAAGCAACTCGGATGATTGTTTCCAATTTCCGGTTCTTCGATATGCCTCGATAATCATGTCGCGCTCTTTTTGAGGATTACGCAATGCGAGGCTGTCATCTGCCGATGGCTCGGAGAGGTTGAAGTTGATGTCAGCTTCGGTTATTGCTTCGCTTTTGGCATGGAAGGCGCCGAAAAGAACGATGTCCTTCAACTCACGCACGTTGCCGGGCCACGGGAACAGTTTGAGTGCCTTGACTGCCGATGCGTCCAGATGCTTTCTCTCGCCGCCCGTCTTTGCTGCAAACTGTTTGAGAAAGAAGTCTGCGATTGCCGGAATGTCCTCGGTGGCTTCTTTCAATGATGGCACTGCTATATCAAGCTGGCGCAAGATAAAGAACAGGTTAGGTCGGAAGGATTTGTCGGCAACCATTTTCAGCAGTTCCGGCTCTGCGGTGCAGATAACACGAACATCGGGGTGTTCGGTTTCAAGAATATGCAGGAGCACCGATTGTTTCTCGAAAGAAAGCAGATGCACATTCTTGAAGATGATTGTGCCTCCAGCCGATTTTGCGAAATAGCTCTTCATACGGTTATACACCTCGCTCCGGTCAGATGTCGGGTCGTGTATGCCGATGAAAGGCGCGCTTCCGGCCTCCACTATGGTAAGCGGTTTCTGCTCACGGGAGCTTTGCTGATAGATTTGCCGTGCAATCTGCTCCTTGCCTGTGCCACATTCGCCGAATACGATGGCATTGGCGTTTGTAGCGGCAATGGCTGATACCTTTTCCTCAACCGCTTTCCATTCCTCGCTTATACGAGGTATCAGCTGATTGTCGAGCGTCAGCACAATGTGTTCAGGTCGAGCATATTTGCCTACGGTTTCCACCAGTTGCTTGTCAATGGCAAGGCGTTGGATTATGTCAACGGCACCGCCTCCACGCATAACGTCGATAGCGTCAGTCGTGTTAAGGTTTTCCACTATGGCTAAAACCGGGAATTTGTAATCCTCAGCCTTCAGCCAGTTGATTAACTCTCGTGCGGTACCGTCGGGCAATCGCATTGCCGTGACGATGACCGCGCCGGGTGGCAGCTCCGCCGCCTCCGTTTTCCCGGCCTCGATGCTCTCCGCGACAACAGAATCATATCCAGCTTTCGTGAGAAGTCCAGACATAACCCTATTGTCAGATGCGGAAGCATCTACAATCAAAATCTTGTTCATTGCTAATTTTGATAAAAAGATATTGAAATTTATAAGGGTTGGAATATTATTCACCAAGCATAAAAATTGCTTCAATTATATAGATGAGGCAATCAAAGCAGTTTGTCATATAGCCAACTGAGACAAATAAGTTTTGAAGCCTATGGGAACATCCTAACTGCTATCTCTGATGATATGATGTAAATATAGGTACGCCAAAGACGGGACGACAATCAGTTAGTCTTCCGTAAAATATGTATGGCCGTTAAAATTCCAGAATAATAACCAGCCTGAAGCATAATCTATATTATGCTTCACATCTATTCAATCCAAAGTGACACAATATGGATGTAAATATTGACGATGCACATCATAAGAAAGAGGGTGAATACCGGCATTCCGCAGGTACTCAACCCTCCAATATGAATTACTTATGTGTCGTTTTATACGTACAATTCGTTCCCGGTTTTTCTATGTCAACAGTTACATGGGAGATATGGTATTGAGATGCAATATCATAAATTTGTTGTTTCAAACTCTGTGTTTTGAAAGTAAAGCTTACTACATGAAGGCTCATAACATGTGAATCACCGTCCAGACTCCATATATGAACGTCATGCACAGATTCCACATCGGGCAATTCCAATATCTGTTCCTTAAGTTTGTCAACCGGAATATCTTTCGGTGTCGCTTGCAAGAATACTATTCCAGTATCCCTCATATTCCGGATTACGTTAAAAAGGACCCATACACTTATAACTATAGAGAGAATCGGATCAAGTATGGGAACATCAAAGAAAATCATTACAATAGCTGTTACAAGGACGGCGACCCATCCAAGTACGTCCTCCATTATATGAAGAAAAACAGCTCTTTCGCTTAAAGAATGGCCCCTGTTAACACGTAATGCGGCAGCTCCATTGATTACAACTCCCACTATTGCCAACCATACCATTCCTTTAGCATCGACTTCACTTGGCGAGCAAATTCGCCCGATGGCAGCATAAATGACCCAAGCGGAACTGATGAAAAGAACGCCACTCAGAAAAACGGTTCCAAGAAGTGAGAAGCGTTTGTATCCGTATGTATATTTGGAATCAGCAGCTTTCTTTGATTTCTTTTGTAGAAACCAAGAGAGTGCAAGCGACAATGTATCGCCGAAATCGTGGAGTGCGTCACTGAGGATTGCGATACTGTTGGTCAAAAGACCTCCCACAGCTTCTATAACTACGAAGACAGCATTGAGCCAGAATGCTGTCGAGATGCTTTTTTCGGCATCATGAGAATGATTGTTTGCCATAGTGTATCAGTGATCGTGTGAAGCAGCCTCTCCAAGCATAGATGAGAGGTAAAATGCGTTTTTTATTACAATTCTTGAATCTTGTGGAAGTTCACCTACCGGCAGAATTTGGGTGTAGCCCAATTCCTCAATTCCGGTACCCACTTCCATTCTTTCAAGCGTATAATGTTTTTCTCCATTTTCCTCATTTTCTCCTTTAAGGACGAAAATGTATTGCTTGCCCTCGCTGTTGACTATCGCCTCTGAAGGAATTGCCTCAACTTTATGCTCTCCAGTGCTTACAGTCCCAGTTACATACATTCCGGGGATTAGTTTGAGACCATTGTCCTTATTGATTATTTTCGCATGTGCGGTCACAGTCTTTTCGGTCCCGTTGAATGAAGAGTCATATTCGATCAACTCTCCTGTAAAATGCTGCTCAGGATTATTGGTCAGAACGAAATCGACTTTCTGCCCGACTTTTAGGAAAGGCATATCTTTCTCATAGACATTTATGTCGATATGTAGCTTGGAATTGTCGGCAATAGTCATCAATGGAGTCTGAGGGTCAACGTATGCACCGATTGGCTTGTCAATCTTGTTTACATATCCGGTTATCGGCGACATGATGGGCATCTGCATGGAAAGTTTTCCATTTCTGAGCGAACTGGGGTTTATGCCCAATTGCTTCAACTGGTCGGCTTTGCCCATAACCGATGATTTAGCGATATTGTAGGCTGATTCCGCTGCACTGAGATTCTTAGCGATACCAGCACCTTCAGCTTGGAGTTCACGTTGACGGTCAACCTCTTTCTTCGCTTGTTCAAGTGTTGTCACGCTCTGCATATAGTCGCTTTGCAAAGCTACTATATCCGTATTCTCTATGTATGCAATAACTTGTCCGCGCTTGACCGGATTACCCTCCCTGACAAGTATGGATTTAACGATACCGCCCATAAGCGTTGTGACTTCTGCCATATCCTGAGGATTAAGGGCAGTTTCCCCGTTGACATGTATTATTTCACTGAGGTTGCGGATCTCGACCTTTCCGAATTCTATGCCAACGGCATCCACCTGACGTTGTGAAATTTCCACTTCATCGGAATGAGTTTCGATGGAATCCATGTCTTTATTGGTTGTCGTGTCTGAAGACTTGGATGAACATGCCGTAGCAAGCAGCGACATAATGGCTGCGGAGAGTATATATATATAAATTCTTTTCATTTGAGTATCATTTTTGTTTGCTGGTGGATATGGGTTGGATGAAGAGAAGTGCTATGGCCGCCTTGTTATATGCATCGAGAGCATCTATATAGGATAACTGCTGCTCCATAGCCACTTGAATATTCTGGATATATTCCAGATAGTCTATATCGCCCTTTTCATAAGAGACCTGCGCTATGCGTTGAATCTCCGCCGCATCTTTATTTGCCACGGACAGATGATAGTCAAGCGCTTTTTGAGAACGGAGGTAATCGTTTTGCACGGTACGGAATTCAGCCGTCACTCTCTGCAATTCAGCTTCCATCTGCACACGGTTGATTTCTACATCGCGCTTTGCCGCTTTAAGCGCTGATTTCTTTGCCCCGAAAAACAGAGGGATACTCACTCCTACTTCAAAACCCATAAAATTGCCTTTGGAAAAGCGACTGCGCTCGATGTCATAAGGATTAAATGATTTTATCAGGGCTTGAGTGCTCGCCCCAAGTGAGATTTCGGGAAGAAAAGACTGCCGAGCAATCCCGACCTCTTTTTCCGCGACCTCTCGCTCTTGCGAAAGGACTCTGAGCGTAGGACTTTCATATGGATTGAAATTACCTGCAAGCCTATCCAATGGCACCTCGATTGCAGGGAGTTTATCCTCTTTTGGTACTATCTCCCTATCGGTGTTCAATAGGTTTTGCAATCTGATTTCAGCGTTAGTGACAGCAATATCGGCATCTCTGCTCATCAGCCGACATGCGTCAAGCAGGCGTTTTGCGTTTATTTGTTCCAATCTTCCGGCCTCACCCGCTTTCAATCGGGCATTCGCGAGGAACAGGAAGTGAGAATAGACAGAATCCTGTGCCTGCAAAGCCTTCCGCGTCTCCAATGCGGCAAGCATTGTATAATAAGCCATCGTAACTTCTTTTTCCAGTTCAAGACGGCTCATTTCGTATTTCACCTCTTCAAGATGCGACATCGCCTTGAGTTTGGAATGCCTCGCTTTATAAATTGTGGGGAACTCAAAAGACTGTTTGAAGGTGACAGCATTGTCCGGCCCGCCTCCATCCACAGGGGTTTGAGAAAGTGAAATCTCTGTCGAAGGCAAGTCCCACGCCGTTCCTTGAAGATCTTTGGCACGGGCTATTGAATATAGGCCCGACTGCATTGTCGGATTGTTTGAAAGAGCCATTGACAGGCATTCCTCCAAGGTTGTTATCTGTTGGGCGAGCCCCGTCGCGGCGGAAGCCACGATTATGACTATTGTTAATATGATATTCTTCATTACTCCTTATTTCTTTTAGTGAATACATTGTATATGGCCGGAAGCACCAGCAAAGTAAGTATCGTGGCTGATACCAATCCACCTATTACAACTGTTGCCAAAGGCCGTTGCACCTCAGCTCCGTCGCCGTGAGAAAGCGCCATCGGAAGAAAACCGAGAGATGCCACAAGAGCCGTCATTATCACAGGCCGCAATCTCAATGCGCAGCCATTTACTATCCGGTCCCTTATATTTTTAACACCTTCCTTTTCAAACAGGTTGAACTGGCCTATCAACACCAGCCCATTGAGAACCGCCACTCCAAACAGGGCTATGAAGCCTACTCCTGCCGAAATACTGAACGGCAAGCCTCTGAGCCAAAGAGCGACAATGCCACCGATGGCTGAGAAAGGAATGGCTGTGAAAACCATAAGCGTCTCTCTTGTACTATGAAGAGTGGCATAAAGCAATATCAGGATGATTACCAGCGCTATAGGCACAGCTACTCCGAGACGGCTTTTTGCTGCATTGAGATTCTCAAACTGACCGCCGTAAGTGTAATAATAGCCCGAGGGTAGTTGAAGATTGTCACGGAGTATTTCTTCGATTTCTTCAATAGTTGACTCCACATCGCGACCTCTCACATTGAAGCCGACGTATATACGCCGCTCTCCATTTTCATGCGTTATCTGTGCCGGTGCTGTCACGGTCTTTATGTCGGCAACCTGATTTATGTTCACGGTTCCTCCATCCGGCAACGGCAGCTTTAACTGGCCGATAGCCAAAGCATCGTTTCGCAATTCATCAGGCATCCGCACCACAATATCGAAACGTCGGTCATTCTCAAATATATATCCTGCGCTTTCTCCGGCAAATGCCGTGCGGAGCACGCGGTTGGCGTCTTTTACTGAGATACCATATCTTGCAAGTCGGTCGCGGTCATAGATAACCTGAATCTGAGGCAGTCCGTTGACACGTTCCACCTGCGGCTCGGTCACGCCCTCCACTCCGCGAATCAATTTGGCGGCATTTGTCGCGATAGCAGAAAGCCTGTCGATGTCATTACCGTAGATCTTTATCGCGACATCTTGTTTTATACCTGTGATCAGTTCGTTGGTGCGCATCTGTATAGGCTGCGACATCTCTACGTTCAGGCCAGGTATAAGTTTGAGGGTTTCCTCCATTTTATCCATCAGTTCAGCAGTGGTTTTGGCCGAAGTCCATTCCTTTTTCGGCTTTAAGGCAACCATCATGTCAGCGCGTTCCACCGGCATGGGGTCTGTAGGAATCTCTGCACTGCCGATTCGGCTTACCGCCTGTTTTACCTCCGGGAAATTCTCTTTCAGCAGCTTCTCTGCCAATGAGCATGTCTTGACCATCTGATTGAGGGAGGTGCCTTGTTCCATGCTCAATTCCACAGCAAAATCACCTTCTTCAAGATTGGGTATGAACTCACCTCCGAGCCTTGTGAAAAGAAGGATTGAAAGTGCCAGCGCAATGACCATTCCTGCAATCAAAGATTTGCTCCAGTTCAGACACCAATCTAATATTGGACGGTAGAACTTTTCGAGTTTTTCCAATATCCAGTCGGAAATATTGCGTTTATGGACTGATTTTTTTGAAAGGAATAATGCGGAAGCCACGGGGACATAAGTCAACGACAGTATGAAAGCCCCCAATATGGCGAAAAACACAGTCAGGGCCATAGGGCGGAACATCTTTCCCTCAATTCCGGAGAGGGTGAACAACGGCACATATACCATCATTATGATAATCTCTCCGAACGCCGCACTTTTTCGTATTCGTGATGATGAGTACAGCACCTCTTTGTCCATCTGTGGCTGCGTAAGCGGTCTGCCTCCGTATTGTCCCGCTGTCTGGCGGATGTGGTGTGCAATCGCTTCCACTATGATTACCGCTCCGTCAACAATCAATCCGAAATCGATTGCCCCCAAGCTCATCAGATTACCGCTGACACCGAACAGACGCATCATTCCGAAAGCAAAAAGCATACTCAGCGGGATTACGGAAGCCACAACAAGACCTCCCCGCAGACTACCGAGGAACACCACCAATATGAATATGACTATCAGGGCACCTTCTATAAGGTTTTTCCAGATAGTGTTGCTCACACGATCAACAAGCTGCGTGCGGTCGATAAACGGCTCGATCACTACTCCTTCTGGCAGACTACGCTGTATCTGTTCAACACGCTCCTTTACATTGGCTATGACATCCTGAAAGTTTTCCCCTTTCAGCATAAGCGTTATGCCTGCCACAACCTCGCCTTCGCCATTGCGTGTGACTGCACCGAAACGTGTGGCGCTTCCTTCGCGCACATCGGCTACATCGCGCAAAAGTATAGGTTTGCCGCCTACCGTTTTCACCGGGGTTTTCTGGAGGTCTGATATGGTTTTCGCCTCACCGATTCCCCGGATGAAATATTGGCGGCTGTTTTTCTCGATATAGCTGCCGCCGGTGTTTTCATTGGCGCTTTCAATGGCATCATATACCTCTGGAATTGTCAAGCCTGCAGCGGCGAGGCGGTCAGCATCAACCGCTATCTCATATTGTTTCACAAAGCCTCCCCAACCGCTGACCTCAGCCACACCCTTTGTGCCGCTCAGTTGCTTGCGAACAATCCAGTCCTGTATAGTACGAAGGTCAGAAAGACTGTATTTGTCCTCATAGCCTTGTTTTGCACGGATTGTGTAATGGAAAATTTCGCCGAGACCCGTGGAAATCGGACCCATCCCTACAGTGCCATATCCGGACGGAATCTGTTCTTCGGCTTCCTTAAGATTCTGGGCAACCTGTTCACGCGCCCAATATATGTCTGCGTTATCCTCAAATACCAAAGTTATCACAGACAAGCCACTTCTGCTGATACTTCTTCTTTCGGTCACACGAGGTATGTTGGCAAGAGACATCTCCAGAGGTGATGTGATATATTGCTCGACCTCCTGAGCTCCAAGCGAGGGCGCCTGTGTCACTATCTGCACCTGATTGTTGGTGATGTCGGGGGTTGAGTCAAAAGGCAATCTTACCAACGACCATATACCCCATGCCAACAAAGCCACTGTCATCACCAAAACAACAGCTTTGTGTTTTATTGAAAATTCTATAAGTTTTTGGAACATAAATCAATGCTTAATAGGTACTACAATACTTATTGACGCAATGGTACGCCAAATGTGTTTCATCTCAAAAGAAATGAAACGAAAACCGTAGTCCGATTAAGCTATTGGTGGATGCCAGACAGGGCAGACAAAGCCCAATCTCGGCTGCCGTTTCAAAACGGCAAATGTAGTGCCCTTTTTGTATATATTGGGTTTAGGCACATCTTGCGTTTGTGCAAAGGGAATAAAAGAAATATGCAAACACTGCACATTGGAACAAAAAGGCGAACATGGATCCGATTCTCCATCATTCTCATCGTCTTGGGTCTGCTCAACCAATTCGTGCTTGTCCATATCAGTTGTTCCCTGCTCTGTTGTGCATAAGCAGGGCATATACCTAACATAAAGATATACAAACTCAATATGAGTGTAAGCAGTTTCATTTGCTTAGTATAACGCATAGCCACTCCTATTTGTTGTGTATGAACTGAATTTTTCTCAATTGGTCCATGTGTGCGGTTATATTTAATCCCAAATTACCCAAAAGATGTTTCATGGATATTAACCGCACATTAAATTTTTAAGTCATTGCTCATATTATTCCTTTATCTGAAAAAAGCATTTGTAAATTATTATACATAGGATTATAGGGAAGGGGCGGCAAATCTGTAATAATGATGCCGCCCCATCATCTTAGTATAAACCGAAAGTGCGGATGGGTCGTGTAGACGGCTGCAGTGGACGGTAAATATCAAATGGCTCGGCTACCATTGATTTCTTTGTATCAGTGGTTGGTGCATCAATGGTTTCGCCTTCGGTCTGTTTGTTTTCTACACCGTCGGCTTCTTCGGGCTTGGGGGCGATTTCGGCTTGGATTTTGCGGTCAAGGGCGGCGAGGTCTGATTTGAGCTGCTTCAGCTCGTCCTCCTTGCCCCACTTCTTCGCCATTATGCCTTCGAGGATGGGGACATCAGCTTTCATCTTGGCAGTACGGTCCTCGTATTGGGCGATGATGCCGGGGATTTTCTCCAAGGCGTTGACGAAGTTCATGCAGGCTGCGTGGGTATCGCTCATGGCGATATAGCCGTTGTTGAACTTGTACTTGTAGTTGCCTTCGACAACAAAGCGGTTTTGAACTTTCTCCGTGCCGTCAACAACCGTGCGTTCAGAGATTATGCAAATCGGGAAACCATAGACCTCGCCGATACGCTCATACTGGCCGTGGGTGTCGGTCTTCTGCGCCAACGTCTGGAGGTACTTGCCGACAACCTTTTCATCACTCGATTGGCAACCGTCAATACGCAGGGCATTTCCCGGATTGCCCTCCTTGTCGCGCTTGACAACCTTCTCATATTTGGCTGCATCCTCTTTCATCCTCGCTATCGCCGCCTCATTGTTGGCGATGTCGTGGCTGATGGTCTGCAACCGGAACTCGGCATCCCCTCGTCCTTTATTGAATGACTTGCGTTCACTCTCCAGAGCGGCTATCCGCTTTTCAAGTTTGGCCTTTTCCAGAAGGTCGGTGTTGCCGGAGAGTATAGCCATATATTCCGAGAAATTCATGCCCGATTTCTCGTCCATGCCTCCCTCGTCTATGGTACGCGCCCCCAATGCTCCGCTTTTGAGCTGGTCGATGAAGGTGGCCTTACAATGAAGAAGATTGAACTTGTAGGAGTCCAGCGACTTTTCCACTGCATAGATGATTACATCCACCTTATTATCAGCGTATAACTTGGCAATTTCATTGCCTGCGCGGATAGCCCGACCATCCCTCTGAGTTAGGTCGGAGGGACGCCACGGCGTATCAAGATGATGTATGCAAACCGCTCTTTTCTGGGCATTTACGCCAGTACCCAACATCGAAGTCGAGCCGAAAAGCACACGCACATCACCGTCATTCATCGCTTGTATGACTGCCTTCCTTGACCTTTCGGTCTTGCACTCCTGTATGAATCGTATTTCGTGCGGTGGTATGCCATAATCCTCAATCAGTTTGCGCTTTATTTCTGAATACACGTTCCACTCGCCGGGGCGATAGGTACCGAGGTCACTGAAAACAAACTGTGTGCCGCGTTGAGCATCGTACTTATGATAATACTCCGCTATCATCTTGGCACAGTGGCTCGCCTTGTTGTTAGGGTCATCCTCGTATGAGGGGTTGACCATTCGCATATCAAGTGCCATCTTGCGGGCATAGTCGGTGGCGATAAGCATCTTCGCCTTTTCCTCCGTCTCTGACAATGGCCCACGACCAAGAATTGTGGCATCGCCACTCTTGGCAAACTCCATCAGCTTCTGGATAAACTCCTCCTGCTGCGGCGTCGGAGGTATGTTGTGAAGAATCTCGTTCTTCATCGGACGGTCAACGCCCACATCCTCTGCCGTGCGGTAGTCCGTTATCTCATTGTAAAATGCCGCCAACTCCGGCACCTTAATGAAGTACCTGAATCTTTCTTTTGCAACAATATTATTAGTGACATTGAACTCATAGTCAGTTGTTTTCTTGGCGAATATTGCCGCCCACGCATCGAAGCACCGTATCTCCTGCCTTTCAAGCTCTTTCGGACGCAGATACTTGAACAGCAGATACAACTCTGTGAGCGAGTTGGAGATTGTCGTGCCACTGAGGAAAGTGGCACCCAAATCTTTGCCCGTCCGCTCTTGGATAGTGCGGATGGCATACAACAGGTTGAGCGCCCTCTGGCTTCCCTCACTGTTGCCCAAACCTGCCACACGGTCATGCCGGGTGTTGAACATCAGATTCTTGAACTGATGGCTTTCGTCCACAAAGATATGGTCAATACCCATTTGCTTGAAATCCACCATATCATCCTTCTTCTCGTCCATCTGGTGCTGGAGGGTGGCAATCTTGGCTGTCAGGTTTTCCTTACGCTTGATAAGTCCTTTCAGCATACCACGGGATATGTCCTTACCCTGATCCTTCAGCACCTTTAGGTTTTCCTCTACGGTGTCAAGTTCCGCCTGCAAGATTTCCCTCTGCATCTCCGGCGACTGCGGTATCTTGCCGAACTGGTCGTGCGACATTATCACGCAGTCGTAATCATTATTTCTGATGTTGTTGAAGAAGGCGACACGGTTTTCAGCCTTGAAACTCTTTTCATCGGCAAATAAGACCCTTGCATTGGGGTATGCCGTCTTATAGGTCATGGCAATTTCGGCGACATTGGCTTTCAATCCTATAATCATCGGCTTATGAGCCAATCCAAGACGCTTCATTTCATGCGCTGCAATACACATTATCAGCGTTTTACCCGTCCCAACCTCGTGATCCGCAATTCCGCCGCCATTCTGCAAAAGCATCCATACGCAATCCTTCTGGGATTGATAAAGCGAGTGAAAACCATATCTATCCCCCAACAGTTTAAGATTCAAGTCAGGGAAGGTCTGGTGACTGCCGTCATACTTCGGGCGCACGAAGCAGTTGAACTTGCGGTTGTATAAATCCACGAGCCTGTCCTTGAACTCCGGGCTTTGTGCTTCCAGCCACTCCGAGAAACCGTTTCGGATTTCGTCAATCTTGGTGTTGGCAAGCTGAATTGCCTCGCTGTCCGGCACTTTGATGTCGTTGCCGTTCTCATCCTTGCCGATGGACTTCTTTATATCCGGCACGGTGTTGTGCAGGGCGTGTTTCAAGAGATTCATGCCGTCGTATGTGCGGTAATAACCTCTTACACAGAACTCCTCCCATATCTTCATATTGCCACGGCTCTCCTTTGCCGAATACTCATCCATAGATGAAGAGTAGGCTATTGTCACCTGAGTTTCATAAAGGTGGCTCATATATGCGGAGTATATACCGGTAGGAATCCAGCGTTCACCGAAGTTGAAGTCCAGCTCATCGAAAGTAATCTTTCGTGGAGTCGCTTCTTGAAGAGCTTTCAGAGAATCCTGCGCCATAGCGATATAAGGCTCGATACCGTCATATCCGGGGAATCCTTTGATACGCTCTTCCTCACGGTCTATCCACGCCTGTATATCCTCGGCTTTCTGTACAACATTTCCGGCTATGAAGCGGTCCGCAATCTCATAGTTCTCCACAAGGGGATTATAATATATGTGCCCTTCAAGGCTTTCTACAAGTTTGTCCTCCTCCATATCGACAAGACCGCCCATGTATTCCAGATTGACCTCACCGTATTTATTGAGCGACGCGGATAACGCCTCCATAGGCGTATCCACCGAAGTAACCTCATCAACGGCGAAAGCTATGGGATGGTCGAAGATGTCAGCCTTGACAAACATCCCGTTCTCGCCACGCTCCAGAGCCAGAGCATCACGACCGTTGGCATCCATAAGGATGAACTTGACATTCTGCTTCTCGTTGAGGTGGCCGTATTTATCCACGAACTCATCATAGTAGGTGTTCAGATGTTCGCGTAAATCGGCACTTTCCTCATGCGTCTCCGCCTCATAGTGGTAGAGTTGCTGATACGTTTCCGACAATGTGATATAGAGCATGGCCCGTTTCTCCTGTTCGGATTTGAGAGCCAACGGAGTGAACAATGCCCCATACTTTTTGACCTCCGAGAGAAAACCTACCTGCCCCTTATCCACTACCATTGAGCCATTCTTGTGGAAGAACTGAATATCCTCCGAGAATGGGCGGGGCGACATATCGCGTTCCTCTTTCTGGACAGGCGCATTTGATGATGCCTCCTTTGGTTTGGGAATGAAGTAGCCTTCGGTACGGGTGATTTCGATACCGACAGCCGCATCCTTCTCTTTCTGCTCTGCCGCCTGCCGTGCCGCCTCACGCTCTGCGAGTTGACGATGCGCGATAGACATCATCGTTTCATAGAATCCGTTGATGGGCGGATTGTCATCCCAATTCAACGAGCCGTAAAACTCCAGCTCCTTATCCGTCAGTTGCCGGAACTTGGATTGGACTTGTGGAGAAAACTCGACCTTTGGTTTCTTTTCGACGGGCTTATCCTCTTTGGGCTGTTGTGTCCGCTGAACATGGCGGCGTTGCGGTTTGCCTATCGGCTCCAGCTCTCCGAAAAGATTGTACGCGAACAGGCGAGGGTCTGGATTATTGCTGTAATCCGGACTGCCGTCGGTCTCAATCTCTTTGGTGGTTTCCTGTGGCGCTGGAACTGCCTCCGGCTTCGCATCAGATTTAGCATCTTCATTCGGCACAGGCGCATCCTCCGGCTTCGGCTTTATTTCCGGCGGCTGTTGCGGGGTAATAATTTCGGTAGGCTTGAACTGCTCCTGTTCCTTTTGCTTCTGTTTCGGATCTTCAAGCTGCTCGCATATCGCCACACGTTGCCCTGCGCGTACCAACTTGGGAAGATAGGTGTCGAGCGCATGATGCGGAAATCCCGCCAATTCGATGTAACCGGCTTTGCCGTTCATCTGTCTGGTCAAGGTTATGCCCAGTATCTCGGAGGATTTTACAGCATCCTCACCCATGCACTCGTAGAAGTCACCGACACGGAACAGTAGAATAGCATCGGGGTGACGCTTCTTCATCTCGGTGTACTGCCTCATTATCGGGGTTTCCGATATTTTCTTGGCTTGTGTTGGTCGTGCAGGTTTCGGCTTCGGCTCAATGGGGTCTGGCGTGGGCGGCTTTATACCTTGCGTATTATACAGTTCCAGATTGAGTCGTAATCTGAACGATTCGTCCAATGCCTGACGTATAGCGGCGGCGATACCCTCCACACCTCCGTCATGCTTGTAGATGATGGCAGGTTTGCCGAATGGGTCAGTGCCAACCTTCGCCTCTGTGCATATCACATTCTGCGGATAGGCAGCGAAAAACTTGTTGTTCGGCACTTTGGTGTCGCGGTCAACAATCGACTGTATGAAAAATTCCTCGTCAGCCGAAAGTGCCTTTTTACCCGTGTGCTTCTGGAGGATAATCAAGTCGCTACCTGCTTCAGTCCCGGCATTGTCGGAGAAGGTATTGTTAGGCAGACGCAATGCCCCGACCAAATCGGCACGGCGCATCAGTTCCATTCTGACGAATGGGGATGCGGCATTGGCTACACCCTGCGAGGTAATGAAAGCAACCAATCCACCCTCATGCACGGAATCAAGTGCTTTGAGGAAGAAATAATTGTGTATCGCCTTTGTCGATTGACGGTAGGCGATCTCCTTGCTCGTGGCATAAATCGGATCAGGCACGGCAAAATCACCGAAAGGAATGTTTGAACACGCCACATCGAAATAGCCGTTGAAATCCGACTCAATCTTCTCAAACCCTTCTATCCTTGTCGAAACGGAGGGGTGCAGGGCGTCAAGGATTTTGCCCGTGATCAAATCCTTCTCAAACGCCATAGCCTCCGCACCGGGATAATTCCGCAGGAAAGAGTCAACGAACACTCCCTGTCCGGCACTCGGCTCCAGATACCTCTTGACCTCAATACCGTTTGCTTTGAGCGCATCTGAAATGGCATCAACAACTGGCGACGGGGTATAAAACGCTGTCAGCACCGATGTTTTCAGCGAGTCCATATAACGTGCAAACTCCCGGTCATCTTTGGAATAGTCGTGAATGAGCTGACGCAACTCAACGGTTGGCGCAAACAGTTCAATATCCGATTTGCTCCACTTGGCGGCATCAAGCAGCGAGTCCGCATCGTTGAGGATACATTTCAGTCCACCGAATCCGGCATACTTACGCAGAATCTCACGCTCGGCGGCATTCTCCGCGTTTCGCTTCTCAACACCGAGGCTCAGGGCAAGCCTTATCGCCTCGATGTTGCCGAGCATTGTCTGCAATCGGTTATAAGACATACTCTGAGAAGATTATGGAGATTACACCGGTGAGTTCACAGCGAAGGTCGTCATACTTGCCACTGCTTATAAAGGTATTTTCCTGAACGTCATATCCCTCGAAAACATCCTCAACAATACCGAGGGATTGAAGATGTGTTGCCATGAATGGGCGGAGTTCCTTAGAAACTTCATCAGCAAATTCTTCTTCGAGAACATCCATGATAATCTCATAGTCGGAGTAACGGAACCCATCGAGGAGAGCGGCCATTGACATCTCGTGTGCCTCATCGACTTCAGCTCCATTGCGCCTCGCATTTTCATAGGTTTCCTCGGCAAGTTCAGCTCTCGCCTTGATGAAGGTATCTGTTATGCCTACAAACTGGTAGGAAGCAAGATAATTCTTGAGATAGAGGAAGTAAAAAGACAGTTCCTCCTCTCTGGTTACGTTGTAATCAGTCATAATCATCTGAATTTTAGTGGGTTTATAAATCAGATTGCGAAAGGCGTCAACAGGGGATAGCTGTTGATTCAGATTTTTTTATTACCTTTGCGGATATTCGCAGTCATAAATCGTTTTTGATTTCATTTGATTGTGGATTTTAGTGGTGCCGTTCGGGAGGGATACCCGGACGGCTTTTTCATGGCGTATCACCATTTGCGACCGCAATACCTTCCTTGGTGGGAGACAGATAGCCATATCTAATATTGAGGAGGGCAGCACATGACAAATCTTCGATGAGGACACCGAGGGATCCTCTGATACTGAATCCCATATATATGTTGTCATATCTTACACCCGAAATTACACTTGTAAGGGTAAGACCCGGTTCTTCCTCGAATGAAGGGAATATCTTGGACTCGTATGCTTGGTTGTTGTCATGCCGAAGTTTCTGCTCGACAATGAAAGTATAGATGACGCTTGTCCTCGGAAAGAAGTCATCCGGCGCATTCTCCTGATCGTAGGGCAGATTCAGCAGTTCCTCCCTGATTTTACCGGTCGGTACAATCGCCCCGGCTTCAGTGAATGAATCGCATGGGGATTCGTGTATGTCGTCTGAGAACCCCTGACCGTAATACACCTCATTGGAATAAGGTCTATGACGGAGACGGTTCATCGGATTGGAGATGAGTCCTTCGGCATAGAGATAGACAAGACTGTCCCATACCTGTTCCATAATCATGTCATACTTGATATTCATGGCGGCGTAGAGACGGTTGGTATCAAGCATTCCACCGTAAACGATACGTCTACGGCCTTTTGAATTTGTCTGACCCTCCATACTCAGTTTGTAGCGGCGGCATATTGTTTGCAGGATTTTCAACGCGGCAGGTGAGACACGCTCATAGTTGATATATTTAGTGTTTCGTTTGTCCACATCCACCGTGACATTCTCGCGCATGGCGTTGCATGAACGTAGGGCACTGAGAAGTGCAGATGAGTTTCCATTGCACACATCATCTTGGAATGTCTTTTCCGAAATATTGTCAAGGACAACTGTGCGCGTAGGTATTGTGAAGTTGAAGAAGAGCTTCATGGCCTGTATGAGTCTTTCGCCCTCTGCGGTGGGCTGGCACATGAAGACAATCTCGTCGCAGCGTTTCTCTGCGTTTTCGATATAGCGTATGCGGGCTTCATCGACAACCGATGTCTGCCTGCCCTCCAGACGGGGATAGACATTGTAAAATTGACGGGCGATTTTCTCTGCTGAAAGGTCAGCGAAGTTTGGTACTTCTGTTATTCCGTCCTTCAGAATTAGACATAAAAAGTCTCCGCCGGTCCACATTACTTCAATGGATTCTCCCTGATAGTGGAACAGAGACGAATCTTTGGGATCATAGCCTATGATTCTTGCAATGCCGTCGGCCATCGCTTTATTGTCGGTGATTATTAGCTTTTTGTCTGCCATTGTAATATTCGTTTTTAATTTGCTTTGAAATATGTGGCGGCGAGGACAGTTATGTTATCCCCGCCGCCGGGGTTGTCGGATGTGGATTTTAGTGGAGCTTTTTTCGACGCAGTGCGTCAGCTGCCGGGAGGGTCACAGCTTGGGTGATTTGCGTTGCTTCTTAGTCTGCTCTTCGTTTTTAGGGGCAGTCTGTCCCTGCTGAAGAGGCTCCTTGATTTTGTTTGTCGCCTCGTTGGTCTTTCCGTCGTTGTTCACGGCGACCTGAGTCCTGCTTTCGTTGGATGGTGCTACAGTCTGGTCAAGGTCGGGATTTTTCAGATGACTAAGGGGACGCTGGAGCTTTGGATCAAACTTTACATAGAGAGTGCAAGGCTGCCCCTTTTTATCTACCGAGTTTTCGAGAACCACGGTCTTCCCTTCGACATAATCCTTTTTTTGCTGCTCCGTGAACGGAACACCTTTCCATTTGCTTATCGGACGGATTCTCCCTTCGGCATCAGTCCAGCTGTTGCGCTGTGATTGTTCCGTATTTTGCGTCTGCTCCTTGCCGTGACGCTGCCACGCCTTGGGAACAAACTCAATGGCTCGGGCATCGGCGTTCACCTGCAAGGTAGTCTTGAATGTCTTGCCGTCGCGTAGAGTGATTTCTTTGTCAATCAGGGGTAAACCTTTGCGTAAAGTCTCTTTCTCCTCGGGGGAAAGGGGTGTCTTGCCTATTGTGTCTTTGATGAAAAGACTTTTGGCAGACATGGACACCAACTCGTTGGTGATTCGGTCAAGGCTGACAAAGGACGGTATTTTTTCACCGTTCTTACCGTTTAGTTCCACGACTTTGCCGAGGTTGCCTGTCTGGAGAAGCTGTTTCTTATCCTCCTCAGTGAACTTGTAGCCTTTGAACTCCCTTTCAAGCTGTGGTTTGTTGTACAAAGGATGTGGTACAAGTCGCAGGCTTCCGTCTGGTCGTGTCCTTAACGACAGTCTCGCCTCGATTTCAATCTTCTCTCCCGCTATTGTAGGGTATATCCTGACAAGCCCTGATTTCCCGAAGTTGAGCATCTTGTCGAGGTCACCCGACTGTTCAAGCTGCTCGCGGTTCACTCCCCACTGGTTTGTAAATTCTTCCCAGTTGATTCTCTGGGGATCCAGCGCATGGTAAGTGTCCTTTTTCGGACTTTCCTCCTGTGTCTGCGTCTGGCCGGACGACTGTGCTTGTTCCTCAGACTCCCTCTTCTGCGGCATTTCAACCTTGAAGTCTTTGAGTATTTCAGCATTGGCCTCCGGATTCTGCATAAAGTCTGACATAGCAGCCCCGACACTCTCATACCTGTCTGCCGGGACTTTGAAGAATCCGAATGTCGTGGGATTCCTGCATTGGCGTACAAAATTTGATATGAACGCCTCCAGGGGATTATGTCCCTTGCTGAATTTAATCAGGTCGGATAGTTTTGCAGACTTCACATCGGCCATCTGCGGGGTGCCATCGGGATTGAGACCCTTCACCGCGCCAATCTGCCCCGTCTCGTTGTTGCGGGCAATCAGCACCTGTTCTTGTTCTTGATTTTCTTCCATTTGTTTTGGATTTTAGTGGATATTCGCCGACATTCTACCGTGTCGGCTCGGTTATGAACCCTGTGGTCATCGCCTTGGCCAACTGCTCGACACCGATATAATATTTGCCACCAATCTTCACGAGAGGCAGTTTTCCTTCATCGCGCCAGCGATAAACGGTATGTGCCGTGACCTTGAAAATCTCACAGAGCGAGGTGACATCGAAATACTCCTTCTGGTCTATAACCACAGGGATTGGCTGGAACATTCGCTTACTGCTGTTGAGCATCGCTTCGAGCCGGTCAATTCGGGCGAGCAACAGTCTTATAAGCCTGTCAAAAGGCGCTATGCCAATAGTCATTTCCTCCATGTCGTATTCCGTTTGTCTCGTACATATTTCTGATAATTTCTCTCGAACTCATCGCGTGTCTTCGGCGCTTGTTCTATTGTTTCTGAACGGATCAGTTCCCATAGAGCTTCTTTCTCTATGCCAACTCTCCCGCGAACCATTACCCACCGCAGTTTCCTGTCATCACGGTAGCGGTCTATGGTACGCTCACTTACTCCGAGAACCCCGGCGGCTTCTTTACGGGTAAGGAGGCGTTCAGTCTTGTAGCAGTTGTCAAGAGTCTCGCAGATGAATTCCCTGAGAAATTCAATCTCACAGCAGAGTTTCTCGAATCGGTTGTAAAATTCAGTGTCATTTTTAATCATTCTTTTTTAATTTGTGTTCGTCGTTATCGACATCGCAAAATTACTATGGAATGGAGACCCTTTTCCCTTACACCAATCCTTATAAGGTTGATTCTAAAGACTCTTTAACAACATTCTCCCTTTATTCCCACCACAGGTACAAAAAAGCCGGGAGAATAGCTCTTCCGGCTTGATTTTTAACATTCTGAATCTTACTTGGCCCTTACATAAGATTCATACAATTGATTATCAGTTCAATGTGCTAACAGAAAGTGTTAATTATCAGAATTCATCATATTCCCTGTCATCATCGACAACTGCATTTTGCTTCGCTCTCATCTTTTCAGCCAGAGCTTCCATGTCTCGACTGATTTTCTGATTTGTGATTCGGGCGTAGATCTGTGTCGTCTTGATGTTGGTGTGGCCAAGCATCTTTGATACTGACTCGATAGGAACCCCTTGCGAGAGTGTGACAGTTGTCGCGAACGTGTGCCGCGCCATGTGAAACGTTATGTTCTTGTCTATCTTGCACGCCTTGGCAACATCTTTCAGATACTGGTTGCACTTTTGGTTGCTCAGAATCGGCAAAAGGTAGCCATTCTTGCACTGGCCCTTATAGCGAGCCAGTAGTTCCATCGGGATGTCAAGTATCGGAACATTGACAACAGTGTCGGTTTTATGGCGGTGTGTCATTATCCACTGCTTCCCGTCGAAAGAAGTGCGAATGTTATCTTCGCGGAGCAATTTAAGGTCGATGTATGCGAGGCCGGTGTAGCAACAGAATAGGAATACATCGCGCACCTGTGCCACCCGCTTCGATGTGATAGGGGTGGAGCGAAGACGTTCCAGCTCCTCCTCAGAGAGATAACCCCTGTCAACACGTTTGAGGCGAATCTTGTAGTTGGAGAACGGGTCACCTTTTATGTACCCGTTGTTGCGGGCGCGGATGATAACCATTTTGAATGTCTGGAGGAACTTGGCGGAGGTGTTCTCGTTGCATTTGCTCACAGTGCGCAGGTAGCACTCAAAGTCAACGATGAACTTGTGGTCGATTTCCACAAGTGGCATGTCGCTGAGTTTGTACTTCGTTTTGAGGAACTGTTCAACCCGCTTGTAGCATCGGGTGTACTTCTGGACAGTGGCCTTGCTCTTGCTGATGCCTTCCAGAGCCTTGTATTCTTCAAGAAGTTCCTTGAAGAGCTGGAGGATGGATTCGGTTCGCACCGTTATTCCGAGAAAGGCATTGCGCACCTTCTCCGCAGTTACGAGAGCCTCGTAACGCTCCAGTTCATAATAGTGGGAACGGATGGTGGCACGGATGTCTTCGAGAGTGCGGTTGAGTTCCTTGACTACTCTTGAAGTGCCGATGGCACGGTTGGCCTCGTTGTCCCACAGTTTGGGATCCACGGAAAGTTTGCTGCTGAACACGGCTCTTTCGCCGTTGACAGTGACGCGCACCATGATAGCTGAAGTGCCGTCCTTGTTTACATGGTCTCTACGGATGTAGAAACGGACGTTGAAATTACTTGAATTACTCATTTGTCTTACATTTGTTGTTAGAATTATTTAACTTTACGATTTTGTCTCCTATCGAAAATGGGGTCTGTTGCAACTGGATTTTTAGGCTGAAATCGCCAATTGTTGCAAAATGTTGCACGGGAAGCCCTCTCTTGGGCCGGTGCTCCCATCCGGGTCAAGCGGTCGGAAATGTTAATATTTCCCGACAGTTAACCCCCATAGCGGATAGGTTCGCAAAGATACTGTCTCCTCGACAACTTTGAGTAGACAAATGGTAGACAAATGTAGACAGGTCAACGAGTTAACTCTTTTCATGCAACAGAAGATGCTACCAAGTGGCTCTGTTGCATATATGTTGCACGGAAGTGTCGAAAAGGGTCGATTTCGTGTCTATTCCTGTCAATACGGGTAAAAACAAGACCTCTGTAAGTCAGCAACTTACAGAGGTCGTTAAAATGTTATGGCGGAGAGGACGAGATTCGAACTCGTGGATAGGATTGCTCCCATCGTCGGTTTAGCAAACCGGTGGTTTCAGCCACTCACCCACCTCTCCTTGCCGGGCGGGATTTCTGCCTTAGCGACTGCAAAGTTAATGCTTTTTTATTCCTCCACCAAATTTTTTCCTGTTTTTTTGATATTTTTTTTGCCGAAGTTGTTTCAACAACTTCATCGTCATTCCCTAAAACTCCAAGCTCCGCTCGGTGTCGCATCCCTTTTTTGCCGTTTTTTCGCGAATTTTCATGTTTTTTTTTGTTGGTTGGATGATTATTATTAATTTTGGAAGACCTACGTCTCCGCGCCCCCGCCAGAAGGACGCAAAGACGGCAGGCAAGTCGCCCCGTGGGCGGCCTTACCATAAAAACCATCGACAAAATTCAAATTTGAAAAAATGAAATACAATCGTATTCTTCTAAAGCTCTCAGGGGAGTCGCTTATGGGACATCAGGGCTATGGCATCGACTCCGATCGCCTTAATTCATATGCCCGGCAGATCAAACAGGCCGTGGAAAGCGGCGTGCAGATCGGCATCGTCATCGGAGGCGGCAACATTTTCCGTGGCCTTTCAGGCGCTTCAAAAGGATTCGACAGAGTTAAGGGCGACCAGATGGGTATGCTCGCCACCGTCATCAACTCCCTGGCCCTCAGCTCCGCCTTAGAGGCCATCGGACAGCCCGCCAAAGTATTGACCGCTATCGGAATGTTTCCGATAGGGGAGCCGTATTCCAAATGGAAAGCGATTGAGGCCATGACCTCCGGCACAGTCGCCATCATCAGCTGCGGCACCGGATCGCCATACTTCACGACCGACACCGGCTCAGCCCTCCGGGCCATCGAAATCGAGGCCGACGTAATGCTGAAGGGGACACGAGTGGACGGAGTCTACACCGCCGACCCGGAAAAAGACCCCTCCGCCACCAAATTCGACCATATCACCTACAGCGAAGTCATCTCCCGCAACCTCAAGGTCATGGACATCACCGCCACGGCCCTCTGCAAGGAGAACGACATGCCTATCTACGTCTTCAACATGGACAAGGAGGGCAACCTCGCAAAGATGCTCGAAGGCGACAACGTCGGGACCCTCGTCAGCAACTCCTGACCTCCTCCCCCCACACTGAAATCATCTTAATACAATATTCATATGGAAGTAAAGGAATATCTCGACAACGCGAAAGACAATATGGAGCTCGCCGTGGAATATCTCGACGACACCCTGTCGCACATCCGCGCCGGTAAAGCATCCGCCCGACTGCTCGACGGGATTCGCGTGGACTACTACGGTTCGCAAGCCCCGATATCCAACGTTGCAAACATATCCGTGCCCGACGCACGTACCATCGCCATCACCCCTTGGGAGAAATCAATGTTCAAGGAGATAGAGAAGGCCATCATCAATTCCGAACTCGGAGTGACCCCGGAGAACAACGGCGAAGTGATCCGCCTCTCCATACCCCCTCTGACGGAAGACCGCCGCAAGCAGCTCGTGAAGCAGAGCAAGGCGGAGGCGGAGACGGCCAAGGTCTCTATCCGCAACGCCCGCCGCGAAGCTATCGAAGGCCTTAAGAAGGAGATCAAGAAGGGCCTCAGCGAGGATGCCGAGAAAGATGCCGAAAACGAGGTGCAGAAGCTCCACGACAAATACATGAAAAAAATCGACGAGGTGTTCTCCCTTAAAGAGAAGGAGATACTGACTGTCTGACTGCCACCAGCAAATGAGCCATAGCAGCCGTACAGACAAACGATCGCCCCTCGTTAGCATAATAGTGCCCGTCTATAATACGGAGGAATACCTGCGCCAATGCATAGAAAGTGTGTTGGCGCAGACTTATTCCGACTGGGAGCTTATCCTCATCGACGACGGCTCCCGCGACGCTTCGGGCCAAATCTGCGACATTGCCACGAGGAGCACTTCAAGAATAAAGGTCGTGCATACCAAGAACCACGGTCTTTCGGCAGCCCGCAACACAGGGCTCGACAAAGCCCGGGGGGAATATATCACCTTTCTTGATTCCGACGACATCCTGCATCCCCTGTTCCTGGAGCTGATGATGAACAAAATCATGCGCTACAAGGCAGAGATAGTGGCCTGCGAAATAAAGAAATTTGCCGACGGCTTCGACAGCTATTCCTCCATAGCCATGAGGCTGGGCTTCGACAGCTACGTCGAGAAGATGAGCTGCCAATGCTATGCCGGATCGGAAATCACCCGGAAAGCCTTGTACCAACGGACCATCAATTGCTCCGCCTGCGGCAAGCTTTTCAGCCGCCGCCTCTGGAAGGAAAAACGCTTTCGCGAAGGGACTATGTATGAAGACCTTGACATAATTCCCCGGATTCTCCTTGATTCGCGCCTCACGGCCATCTACGACATCGCCCTCTATTTCTATTGCCAGCACGGCGAAAGCTTCCTCCACACGTTCTCTTTCCGCAGGACCGACGTGCTTGAGGTGACACGCCGTCTTGTGGTCCACATGTCGGCCATATCCCCCTCCTTACGAAAAGGGGCGCTCGACCGCCAGATGAGCGCGAATTTCAACATCTTGGGATTGATGGAGGCAAATATCCCGCGCCTTGAGGGGGAAGAAAGGGAAAAGGCATCCTCGATTGCCGACGAATGCTGGGGGAAGATAAAAGAATTGCGCGCCGGCCGACTGCTCGACCGACGCGTGCGCCTTAAGAACAAGGCAGGGATAATAATAAGCTATATAGGGGGGAGATGGCTATTGAAGCTCCTTTATCGTCGATGACATATGCCATAGGGCTATCCCGGCGCTGACAGAGACATTGAGAGAATGTTTCACCCCCGCCTGCGGAATCTCAAGCACCATATCAGCCAGGTCGACTATGCGCTGGTCGACTCCTTCCACCTCGTTGCCCACCACGAGCAGGTAGCGCCTGCCGGCCTCGGCGGCAAAGCTGTCGAGGGGCACGCTGTCGTGGGCCTGCTCAAGCACGCAGACCGTCCATCCCTGCGCCTGCATTCTCCTCGCCTCGGCCACGGCGTCGCCGACGTGGCGCCAGCTGACGCTCTCCTCCGCCCCGAGGGCGGTCTTCGTTATCTCCGGATGGGGCGGACATCCTGAGATGCCAGCCATGACCATCTCGCCGACGAGAAAGGCGTCGGCCGTGCGTAGCATCGCCCCTATATTATACATGGAGCGGACGTTGTCGGCCATAATGGCGAGCGGAAGCTTTTCAAGCTCCCTGTATTGGCGGAGACTGCATTTGGTCAGCTCCACTATGTCTTTCTTCCTTCTGTCCATCTTCGGGCCTTATTCCGACATCTCAAGCATCCTCTTTATCGGCAGCACGGCCTTCTCGGCTATCTCGGCGTCAACCCGGATCTCCGGCTTGCCGTCGCGCAGGGCCTCATAGACCTTGCGGAGGGTGTTGAGCTTCATAAAGTCGCATTGGTTGCACTGGCATTCCGAATCCTCCGCGGGAGCTGCGAGGAAGGTCTTTTCGGGGCATTTGCGACGCATCTCGAAGAGGATGCCGCTTTCCGTCACCACTATATACTCCCGTGCGTCGTCCTTTTGGGCGAAGTCGAGAAGGGCGGCCGTAGAGCCCACCTTGTCGGCTATGAGCTGGAGCGGACGGCGGCATTCCGGATGCACGAGCACTTTCGCGCCGGGATGCTGCCTCTTCATTTCGTCGATCTTTTGGAGCGAGAAACGGTCGTGGACGTGGCAGGCGCCGTTCCAAAGGAGCATGTTCCGTCCGGTCACGCTGTTGATATATTCCCCGAGGTTGCGGTCGGGGCCGAATATTATCTTCTCATCCTCCGGAAGCTGCTCCACGATTTTGCGGGCGTTGCCCGACGTGACGACGATGTCGGTAGAGGCCTTCACAGCGGCCGAGGTGTTGACGTAGCTGATGACGGTATGGTCGGGGTGGTCTTTCACGAAAGCGGCGAATTCCACGGGGTCGCAGCTGTCGGCAAGCGAGCATCCGGCCGCCATGTCGGGGATGAGCACAGTCTTGCCGGGGCAAAGGATCTTGGCAGTCTCCCCCATGAAATGCACTCCGCACATGACGATGACATCGGCGTCGGTCTTTGCCGCCTGGCGGGCGAGGGCGAGGGAGTCGCCGATGAAGTCGGCTATTTCCTGTATTTCGTCGCGCGTGTAATAGTGGGCCATGATAAGGGCGTTCTTCTCCTTCTTAAGACGTGAGATCTCCTCGCGGAGCCATTGGTCGGTCATGCCGTCAGCCGTCGGTTTCATATTTTGATTTATTTAATAAAAATTTAAAACTTAATAAAAAAATAAACATCAACAATAAAGACTGTCGATAACTCCCAACAACTTTCTTCCTAAAAATTTGGATTTATGGGTTATTGAAGTTTGCCTCGGCTTTGTTGTCACGTTATCTACAGGTGCCTTTAAAGAGAATCAGATGATTGCAAGCTTTATCAACACGGTGTAGACAACTGCAAAGTTAATAAATTTTCATGACAGAGAATGTCAAAAACTGTAGAAAACCCTGAAGAAACTGTAGATTCGGCGGAAGATAACTTGCAACAACTAAATGCTGGAAATTTTAAAGATGCATAAAACATTCTCTCTCAGCGTATTTTTATAAATAGCAAGGAATATTGGAAATACTTATAAAGCTGTTTTCAACGGCATTTCTACGGGATTTCAACGGCATTTCTACAGGTTATTGACAGGTTGTCTACATTCCGGAGACAAGGAAAAGGCGCCTCGATTGCCGGTCGAGACGCCTTCGGAAGGGATGGATGCGATGTAGATTTATAAGAGAAGTTATTGAAAATGCAGAATCAGATAGAGTATCCCATTATCTGGAGAATGAGGGGGGAGAGGATGGCTGTCAGCAGGCCGTTTAGAGTTAGCCCGAGCGAGGAGAATGCCCCGTAGCGGTCGCTGCGTTCCATGGCGGCCGATGTCCCCATGGCGTGGGCTGCTGTGCCCATCGACAGGCCGCCGGCTATCTGGCTTTTTACGTGGCCGAGTTTTATTATCTTAAATCCCGCCATGCCTCCGAATATGCCGGTGCAGACCACGACGGCTGCCGTCAGTGCCGGGATTCCCCCTATGGATGCTGAGACCTCCATGGCAATCGGCGTGGTCACGGCTTTGGGGACGAGCGACATTATGACCGTCTGAGAGGCTCCCAGGAAGCGTGCCACAAGCACGACTGAAATTATTCCCGCCACGCATCCTGCCATTTCCGAGGCAATCAAGGGCAGGATCTGCTTGCGGATATTTCCGAGCTGTCGGTAAAGGGGTACGCCCAAGGCCACGACAGCCGGTTTCAGCCAGAAATCTATATAGTCGCCGCTTTCCTTATATTGGGAATAATCTATGTCGGCTGCAAGAAGAAAGCAGATAAGCACTCCGATGGAGACAAGGATTGGATTGAGAAGTTTGATTCCCGTGCGTCGCTGGAGATACTGGGCCATGACGTAGACGATAAACGTCATGGCTATCAAGAATATTTTATTGGTAAGAAATTCCATGTCAGTCGATTATTTCGGTTTGTTTTTCCAAGATGCCACTTTCGTGCGGATGATTTTTTCGCATACGCTTCCTGACGAACTGATGGGTGTGGCCTGTGACGATAAGAATTACGGCCGTGCTGACCACCATGGCTCCCGCTATGGGAATCCATTCGCGGGCGATAAGATCAAGGCAGCCGATAAGCCCGACTCCGGCAGGAACGAAGAAGAATCCGAGATTATGGGTCAGGAAATCAGCGATTCTGTCGACGTGGCGCAGCCTGACGATACGCAGTTTCAGTGAAAGAGTGAGGAGGAGCATACCCAGGATGCTCGACGGGACGGCTATTCCCGTGAGCCATACGATTAATTCTCCGAGTGCCAGAAACGTGAAGAGCACTCCGCATTGAAGTATAAAATTCATATCTCATGTTTTTTAATAAGGCAAGACCATCCCGTGAGGATTTTCATGGGATGGTCTTGCCTTACTTATTATATAAACGTTGAGAAGGGATAAAAGTTGTAGGAAGAGCCGGAAAAATGTAAGCGGGGACGTCTGAATCTGATTCAGAGGCCCCCGCAACATCAAGGTTACGAAAAGGTGATTTCCTTTTATTTTCTGTCAGTGCCGACACCTTGAAGACACTGTCGATGGTTTTGATTTTATAGCACAAAAAAAGGGATATGAAGCGCACTCTCCTGAAAGTCATAGACTTCCTTGAAAAGGTTTGGATCTGCCTATTGCAGGCAGCGACGTGCTCCCGACATCCGGTATGCAACTTTTATGCTTTGATACTATAACCTCTCAGCCAAAGGAGAGGTTCATTGACGTGAGATTTTTAACTTTTGGAAATACATTTAACGAAATTATATCGCAGGTCATAGTACGAACTATATTAAAATCCAAATAAAATGAGAAAAAAATTACATCCACCTTAGATTATTTGAGAATAGTCATGCCTCCGTCCGCTCTTGGGGGCGGTTTAGGCCGCCCCGCCGCTGGGGCATCCCCTAGCCAGAAGGAGAGAGGAAGTGTTCAGACGGTGGTATCAGGTTTCGTAGAGACGAAACCGTCGATATATGAATTATTGGATGTCACAACAGCAAAAGCCTGTCTGACGAGTTTGTTTGCTACGGCAATCATGGCAACCTTGCCGGATTTTCCATTGCCTCGTAATCGTTGGTAGCATTCCTTGCACGCCTTGTTGTGCTGACTTGCTGACCATGCCGCCACATAAAGCATTGAACGCAGAGTCTCATCACCGTTACGGTTGATATGTCCCCGGATGTTTATGCTCGTGCCGGACTGCTCTATTGTTGGACAGATACCGATAAAGCGGGACAACTGCTTGGCATTGTC
>Ga0137298_10280_pt1 | contig 46465 bp, 56 predicted proteins | sample RamsorincwithD2O_2_FD_97182 | JGI IMG/M metagenome (GOLD analysis project Ga0137298, IMG submission 97182) | Mouse cecal microbial communities from Vienna, Austria - Glucosamine amended with D2O | ecosystem: Host-associated > Mammals > Digestive system > Large intestine > Cecum | place: Austria...
CTGACAGTTTTCTTCTTCTCTTGCCCGGTGGAAACGCATTTTTAAATTCATCAGCAAAATCAAGCTTAGAAATAGAACAAATACTTTTCCTTCTAAAGCGCTTTCCTGGCAACGCATGCGGCGTCCCGAACATCTCTCTTTGAGGTTATTGAAGTTCTTCTCCACGATGTCTCTTTGCCGGTAAATTCTCAAAGCTTCAGCTGCCGAAGATACTGAGCTGGACACCAATACGAATAGCCCTAGTAGTTTTTCATTTTGCTGCCACAGTTCTTTGTCGTAAGCCCATCCTAGAGAGCCCTTGATAAAGAACTGTTTACGCAAGTCTGCTTCCGGTTTATTTAAGGGAGATTTAGCTTTAATTTTTTTCTGCAGTTTTTTCAGCTTTTTCAACAATGTTTCTCTTTCTCCGGCGGCACGGAATGGGTCAAGATAAACATGGATATACAGTGGCTTCCTTTCACGATAACCTGTTGAAGGATCGTAGTAAGACCAAGTAGTTGAAGATGTTTTGGCTTGCAGTCCATATTCTTCTAAGAATGTATCCACGCCTCCTAACTGCAATTCCCTGGCAAAACTGTTAATAACCGATTTGCAGTAATTAAGGTTGGTCTTAGAGCCGCAGATAAATCCAAGATTGTTTTTATAAAGTTGGTCAAGCAAAGAAGGTGAGCTAAAGGCTCTATCCATGACTAAGCTAACGTTGGAGGTATCCAATTGAGCGGTGTCTACCAACAACTGCCTTAAAGCCAGAGGATCAGAAATTGAACCTTCCAGAACTTTGTAATACAGAGGTTCTCCGGAATTTTCGGAAACGATCAGACCCAAGTTTAACTGAGGCAGTTCTGGATTTTCTTTGCTGTAACCATAGGCAGTTTTTCGGATGGTTTCAGAGTAAGAAGAGATAGAGGTGGTGTCAAAGCTCCAATAAAGAGAATTCTGCTCGGAAGATTTAGAGTGTTGAATCCTTTTGTGAAGAAATCGCATGACTTCTGGATTTAAGATGCTTTGAAAAACTTCGGAGACTTCCTGAGAGCTCAAGGGAGAGCAAGGCAGCCAAGTGTGATGGCTGTAGATCTCAAATTCTGAGGCAACGGCGCCCGGATCGGAGGCAAAGAAAATAGCCAAAGACAGAAGAACTGCCGCACGGTTTTTCCCAAATACATCCTCAAGATCAGTCAGCAGATGGTTTTGTTGGGCTATTTGCCACAAGACATAGGAGGCTCCGGCAGAAAGTCGAGTGTTCTGATCGAGTTCATCAAAGAAAGCCTGACGTTGTTGAGCCATGGGCTCAAGAGGTGGAAGCACCGCAATATTTGGACCGGCAAGACGTATTGTTCTTCCAGATAAGGTGGCCTTGCAGTCCTTTAAAGCAGGAAACTGACTTAAGAATTTCTTTCCTAGCTCTACTGAGTCATCATCAAAAATTCTTCCTACCGTTTTCTGGAATTGTTTCTGGCAAGTGGAGCCTTCCCATTTATTTCTGTAGAAAATCGCATATCTAATCCCATGATTGTTCTTAATAAAAATGGGTGAGATAACTCCTGACTCAATGAAATAGTTTTCTTGAGCCGAAGGATCAAAATTTGTTTGAGAAGTATCGGTTTCCATAGGAGATAATTATCACCTATGAAATATATAAAAAAGCTGATTCGTAACTCAAAAAGAGCACTAAATCAGCAAGTTATTAAGAAAAAGCAAGAAATTGTTAAATATGCACCTAGATTAACGGGAATTCAGGCTGGTAAGAAAATGGCTCCATAGGTGAAAATCTGTGGAGTTATTTTTTACTTTATTTTGATTTGTACGTTTGTTTAGGACAAATTAAAAGATTTCGACAACTAATTGGCCATAATTTAGAATTGACCGAATTATGAGGAAGACAGATTCTGTATCAGGTCTGTTTTTGATAAAAAGATTTTAAGTAGGAAATAAAATGGAAGAGTCGAATCCTCCGTTATCTCTGGCTGATGTCAGAAGAATCATTGAACCGCTTTACGAGGGACAGGTACTTTTTACGGGAGAGCCCGTGATGTCTCATGCAGAAGGTGTGGTCGACATTCTTCGCGGAATTAGAGACGATGACGATTTATTGGCTGCCGGTTATCTTTTCTTTGTCTGGGATCAGCTAAAAAATCCTAAAGAATGGCTGACTAAACATTTTGGTCGTCACGTTTGCGAGCTAGTTACTAATCTGAAAGTTGTTTTGGATGTGAGCGAGAAAGCTCGTTCGCGTGAGGGCGAAGCAAAAATCAGTGAGCAACCGGAAGCTGTCAGAAGACTCCTTCTCGCTCTTTGTCAAGATTTGCGGGTTGTTCTTCTCAGACTTGCCTCAAGACTTCAAACACTTCGTTATTTTGCCGCTACTAAGGCTCCGGGCGCTGAGGAGTATGGAGCCGAAACATTAGCGTTGTATTCTCCGCTGGCTAACAGGCTTGGTATTTGGCAGATGAAATGGGAGTTGGAAGATCTTTCTCTCCGTTTTACTAAACCAAAAGAATTCGCTCAAATTGCAGTAGCTTTGGAAGAGACAAGAGAGGAGAGAGTTGCCTCCATTCAAGAGGCGGTTAAACGAATCCAAAAACTTTTAGTTAAAAACGGCATTCAAGCCTCTGTCAGCGGCAGACCTAAGCATATTTATTCCATTTGGAAGAAGATGTGCAAGAAGAATCTTAAGTTTGAGCAGCTTTATGACGTCAGAGCAGTTCGAATCATTGTCGACTCCGTTGAGAAGTGCTATGAAACACTTTCTCTCATTCAAGAAAACAGCGAAGTTCTCTCTAAAGAGTTCGACGATTACATTGCCAAACCAAAACCAAACGGCTATCAATCCTTGCATACGGTGGTAGTCGGTTCGCAAGGTAAGCCATTGGAAATCCAGATTCGTACGCGCGCAATGCATGAGTTCGCCGAGCTTGGTGTGGCTGCTCACTGGCGCTATAAAGAAGGTTCTAAGCGAAAAGCAGGAGAAAATGAAGAAGACCGGGTTGCATGGCTCAGACAAATGCTTGCTTGGAAGTCTGATGTTCAGCAAACCCCGACTCCGGATAAACTCAAAGATGAGCATATTTATGTTCTTACTCCACAGGGGAAGGTCTTAGATTTGATTGCCGGCAGTACGCCGATTGATTTTGCCTACCATCTTCATACAGAGCTGGGTCACCGTTGTCGCGGCGCAAAGGTTGATGGTGTAATGGTTCCGCTTAACACGAAGCTTCAAAGCGGTCAGACCGTTGAGATTATAACCGTGAAGGTTGGGGCACCTAGCAGAGACTGGCTTAATCCTGAACTTGGCTTTGTTGCTTCTCCTCGCTCCCGCACAAAGGTGCGTCAATGGTTTAATGCTCAAGAAATGGAGCAAGCTATTACTGCGGGCCGAGAAAAGATTGACAAAGATCTTGCCCGTTTAGGCAAAACAGCGGTTAAGTTGGAAGAACTGGCAAATAAATTAGGCTTTGACAGCGTAGATGAGCTTTGCTTAGCTGCAGGTAAGGATGAATTAGGTCAAAAAGCCATTGAAAACGTCCTGGCGCCGCGAGTAGAGGAAAAACAAGAAGAGACAGTCGCCACAACTAAGAAAACAGCTCATCACGATAAAGGAAAGGTTCTCGTTGTCGGAGTGGACTCTCTTCTGACTCAGTTAGCAAGATGCTGCCATCCGGTTCCTCCGGATCCTATTGTCGGGTTCGTGACAAGAGGACGTGGAGTGACAGTACACCGTGCAGACTGCCCCAATATCAGAAATCTTGATGATGAAGGCCATGACAGGCTTATTGAAGTGTCTTGGACAACTGATACCGATGTAAGCTACCCTGTTGAGATTTTGATTATTGCTATTGAACGTGTCGGTTTGCTAAGGGATATTTCTGAAGTATTTTCGAAGGAAAAGCAGCCGGTAGTTGCTATGAACTCTTCAAGAAACAAAGGAGACTTGCATTTCAACTTTACTATTGAGATTAAGAATTCGGAGGATTTGAAGAGAACCTTGAATGCACTTCGAGAAATTAAAAACGTGGTAAGTGCACGACGAAAATAGAATTCGATTTTTGAATTACTTTTAGCCCGCTTTACGCGGGCTTTTTACAGCCGTTGCACAGCGAGCTTGCTGCCGACAGTTAGAGAAGAAAAGCAGAGTTTTTGCTTATTTCATAGAAAATATTGTCTCAAAACCTCAAAAAAATTCTTAAATCTTCGCTCCTACAATCCTTAAAATGCAAGAATGTGTAAAACCGTCAATTGTAAAACAAATAGTTATGAACGGTCTAGAAAAATTTTCTCATTTTGACTTGCCAAGTCAAAAAACTACTGGTATAGTTCAAACCTCTTCAGGCACATAGCTCAGCTGGTTAGAGCATCACCTTGACATGGTGGGGGTCGTTGGTTCGAGTCCAATTGTGCCTACCAAGATTCCGTCCGCAGGCTTTCAGGAGCTTGCGGATTTTCATTTTGCGCAAAGTATGCGGCATTGTCTAGCCGGAAAATTTTCCTCGAAAAATTTAAGCCGATGGGAGATTTCCTGAGTTTTTCAGCATGTCCCAAACGAATTCTGCGGCTTTGAACAGGGAACGGTTTTTCTTTCTAACAGCAACATGTCCTGCTGCTCTTTCAGGCTTTACCGGAAGAAATTTCAGACCAGGCTTTCCACGATTGATGAAAGATCCTTCTACGCAAAGAAGGGAACCGAAGCCGGCAGTTACCATTGAAAGTGCGTTAGAAGGTAAGTTATGGTACGCCGCAACCTTAAGTTTTTTTTCAGGGACATGAAGCCAACTGGCGATTTCGTCTAATACGATATAGCGCCTTGGGAGGATGAGAGGCAATTGGCTGACTTCCTCATAAGTAAAATGAGTTTTTCCTTCAGAGATATCAATTTCTCTGACTACAAGACCCCATCGATCCCTACTCGGGATGGGAGTTTGAATGTACTTGGCACTTTCCACCGGTTCTAAGAGAACGCAGATATCTAGTTTGTTTTCATCTAAAGAGCGTTTTAAATCATCGCTGTCGGCGGAGTAAATTTCAAAGCAAACGTGCGAGTAATCTCGTGTAAATTCCCCGATCTTCTCAGTAAGAAAATCCATGGCCGAACTTTCGACGACTCCAATCCGAACAATTCCTCGCAAGAAATCTCCTTTTTCAGAGAGTTCGCGTTTGGCTTGGTTTGCAAGAGCAAGAATTTCTTCAGCCCGATGTAAAAAGAGATAGCCGCTCTCAGTCAGAGTCAGGTTGCGAGTGCTTCGATTAAGCAGTTTCGTACCAACCTCTTCTTCTAATTCTTGGAGCTGACGAGTTAAAGCCGGTTGAGAAATAAAAAGCGCTTCGGAAGCTCTCGTAATGTTTCCGAGCTTGCAGATCGTAATAAAAGACCTGAGGACACGTAAATCCATATTCAAGTTCCATTCATGCACAGATTTTATTAAATACTATTATAAATAAGTATTGGATATAAAAGAAGAGAATTTATAAAATTTGTTTATCAAATTAAAAGGTGATGGACATGAACAAACAGCTTTGTATCTCTTCAGCCGCAGTACTCTCGTTAACGACTCTTCTTATGTGTTCTTTGGTACAAGCCAAAACTGCTGTCGTATATTTCTCTAAATTTGAGAATTCAGTGAGTCCAACCGTGGACTCGGTAACTCAAGCCTCTTATCATCCTTCTTCCAAGCTCGGCTCATCAGCTTATGTTGCTAACATCATTGCCAAAACCAACTCAAGCGATGTGTATCCGATTAGAGTGAAGAGTCCGTATCCGGATTCTTTTGAAGAAACGATTGAACGAAATCATAGTGAACAGAACCGGGGTACTAGACCAGAGCTTATTTCCGTACCTGATTTAACTCCTTACGATACGATCTATTTAGGATTTCCGGTCTGGAATATGAGAGTCCCCCAAGCGGTTGTAAGCTTTTTGGCGACAGAGAATCTTAAAGGTAAGCGTGTGATTCCGTTCTGTACTCATGACGGTTATGGCTGTGCATCTGCTTTTGGTTCCTTAAACCGATTCTTGCCTCAAAGCCAAGTAGAAAAGGATGGATTTCAATTATCCTCAGCAGATTTGGATTCCGCTCCGACTAGAGTTTCGGCTTGGTTAAAACGCTTTGTTCCGGATGCACAAGCATCTTCTCTTAGAAAAATTTCATGTACCGTGGGAGGCAGAAAGCTAACCATAGAACTGAACAATACTCCCGAGGCAATGGAGTTTTACCGGCAGCTTCCTCTGAAAGCACGCATGGGAGAATTTGGCGGACGGGAGTTTTATGGACCGATGCCCGGCAAAATCAACGCGGTTTCTAAAGGTCAGTACACCTTTGAAGATGGCACTTTAACTTATTGCCCAACAAACGATACAGTTGCGATTTTCTATGCTCAAAGCACTCGGCCGCATTTGAGTATGGCCGTTTATCCAATGGGCAAAGTCACATCAGATCTGTCTGTTTTTAACGAACTTAAATCCTACGAAGTCTTTGAATTCACGAAATAAGAGGTTCGTAATGTTCAAAATCGCAATGCTGATTTTAATTCTGCTTCTTGTGAGCATGAATGTGGTCGAGGAAGAAGCGCATGAATATTTAGCCTTTTTTGCTGCTGCTGTTTTCGTGTGTCACGCTGCGGCTCAGAAGTGGTGGTTTTCCGCTGTCTGTCCGAGGTTTGGCATGGCCCTGAGGATTAAAAGCCTTTCTGTAATTGCCTTAATGATTGTATTTTTGTTCACGATGATCTCAGGAGCTCTTCTTTCCAGGTACGCCCTCCCTATGCTGAGAGTCAAAACAATACAAGCACTGATGATCGACGTGCATCATAGCCTGGGCATGGTTTTTCTCTTACTTTCTTTTTTTCACTTTGGCGTACACCTTTCGATAGAGAAGATCAAAGCAATAGGGATAGTAAAAGTCGGTTTTGTTACCTTGGGAATGCTTGTTTTATACATCGCTTTGCATTGTCTGCCGGACTTTGTATACAGCGACTTCGAGATGAATATGGTCGATTTGCTCCGAAATTATGATTCTGGACTTTTTCTGGTCACCCTTGTTCCGTTTATCTCGGTATTCCTTGGGCTTCTTTTGAACACACTGCCAATTTGGAGGGCCAACAATGTTTAGGCGACACTTCATTCTTTCCGCATTAGTTATGCCGGCTTTTCCGACGATTGTCTTGGGATCCGGACGGAAGATTCTCGTAGCCTATTACTCCTGGTATGACAATACGTTCCAAGAACAGATTAGACCATCGGACATCGACGCAACGACTAGCGCGAGTCTACAGGCTCCGGGTCAAGTTACGATGGCGGCCAGATGGATAGGAGAGGCGACTGCTGCACAAGTGATCCCTATTTTGGCCAAAGAGCCGTATCCGGTGAATTACGACGACTGCTTAGACCAGGCCATTGACGAAAAAACGCGTAAATATCGTCCGGCATTATCCAGCCGACAACTTTTTCCTGAATTTGATTTTCTTTTTCTTGGGTTCCCAAACTGGAGCTATACCTTGCCGATGACAGTCTGCAGTTTCCTGGAAATGCTTCCGGCTAAAGGAAAAATCATTGCTCCGTTTTGCGTTCATGGGACAGGAGGACTGGCTCGAACAAGCGCAGAACTTAGACGGTGCGCTCGGAACGCCAAAATTCTTCCGACTCTTTCCATTAACCGAGACGATTTAGCACATTCAGAACAAACAGTTAAAGAGTGGGCCTTGTATGCATTAAAGCAAACTTTCTAGCACAAAGGAGAAATCAATGAATCGCAGAAGTATCTTACAAACTTTCTTAACGGGCTTTCTTTCCGCTTCGATTACGTCTTACGCCGCTGGAAAGGATCTTAAAAGTCTCATTGTCTTTTATTCAAGATCTGGGCATACGGAGACTTTGGCAAACACTTTAGCGAAGCTAACCGGAGCCGAAACTATAAGAATCGAAAGCACATCTCCCTATCCGACAGATTATGACGCAACAATCGAACGCTTTAAAGCTGAGCGTGCGGCAAACACTCTTCCGGCTATTTATCCGATTGAAAAAGATTTAAATAGCTATGACGTAATTTATATCGGCTCGCCTACGTGGGGAGGACATCTGTGTTATCCAATTCAGAGGTTTCTTCAAGACACGAAGCTCCGAGGAAAAACTCTAATGCTGTTCACATCTCACGGCGGCAGCGGAGAAGCCTCAACTTTGGATGATCTTCAGCGACTGGCGCCGGGAAATCAATATCGCAATATTGCATTTTACGGCAGCGGATTTGGTGCTTCCAAGCAATTCAAACATTGGCTTTCTATCTAGGGAGAATTCATGATGAACAAACTTCGATATTTTGCTCTTTGCTCAGCTGTGGGCTTCTGTGCGGCCGGAGTAGCGGCTGCGCAAACCGTTGCCGACGGTATTAATGTTTTGGGATCAACTTCTGTAAAATTCGCATCCGGACCGGAAACAATCGCAGGTAATTTGTACCTTCCGGCAAATTACGATGCTTCACAAAAATATCCGGCTATCGTGGTGAGTCATCCGTGGGGCGGCGTTAAGGAACAAACTGCAGGTCTCTACGCACAAAGATTAGCGAAAGAAGGTTTTGTCATTTTGGCCTATGATGCCTCTCATTATGGAGAAAGTACCGGCACACCAAGAGATTACGAAGATCCTTCAGTACGGCTGAGAGATATCAGAAGCGCAGTGAGCTTCCTAGAAAATCGTCAGGAAGTAAGGACCGGAGCGGTGGACACCTTAGGTATTTGCGCCGGAGGCGGTTATACCTTGCATGAGGCGCAGTTCGATCCTCGGGTCAAAGCGACGGCCGCTGTCGTAGCCTACGATATCGGGGGAGCGGCCCGGCACGGAATCGAAGGATCTGAGGTCTCTTCTGAGCAGTTCTAAAACACATTGAAAGCTGTTGCCGACGAATGGAGTCGTATTGAAAAAGGAGAAAAGCCGAAGGTTTTTCCGTTGCTCCCGGATAAAAAGGACTGGACGGATAAGACCGATGACTTCACAAAAGAAGCCTTTAGTTACTATCGAGAGAAGCGCGGAGCCTCTCCCAATGCATCCAATAAATTCCATTTTGCAACGTTAGGCTTGTTCGCGGGGTACTATCCGCTTGAACACATGGAGGCGATTTCGCCGAGGCCAGTCCTAATTATCGCTGGAGAAAAGGCACAGACGCTGCGCTTCAGCAAGGAAGCTTACGAAAAAGCAAAAGAACCAAAAGAGCTAGTCGTGGTTCCTGGAGCCTCTCACTTTGCTATGTATGACAAAGAAGAATTTGTGGCGCCTACCGTTGCAAAATTAGCCGATTTCTTTAGAAAGAACCTGATTAGCAAATAGAAGAAGACGGAGATGTCCGTTTCCAAATATAAGGTCAAGAAAATGAGCGTTGTTTTCAAAACACTAACAAACATCACTCAAAGAACACTCGGCTCAGGAGAGGCTGCTTTAACCGTCAGTCCTCTAGGTTTTGGCTGCATGGGAATGACACACCATAGAGGTCCGATCAAGGAGCGAGCTTCTATGGTTCGTCTTCTTAAGGAAGCTGTAGACTGCGGATGCACATTTTTTGATACGGCTGAAATCTACGGTCCTTTCAATAATGAAGAGTTGGTTGGAGAAGCACTCGGAGACAAAGCATTCATTTTCGTAGCTACAAAATTTGGTCATGCCTTTGACGTAAACGAAAAGCCGATTTACGGAGCGCTGGACAGCTCGCCTAAGAGAATTAGGAAGGTTTGTGAGGCCTCTCTTAAACGACTAAAGAGAGATGTCATCGATGCTTTTTACCAACATCGTGTCGATCCGAAAGTTCCGCCGGAAGTGGTTGCGGAGACGGTGAAGTACCTGGTTAAAGAAGGAAAAGTCAGACATTTCGGTCTTTGTGAAGCTTCTGCTGAGGTCATCCGAAGAAGTCATAAGATTTTTCCGGTAACAGTTTTACAAAGTGAATACCATCTTATGTGGCGTGAAGCTGAGCACAAGATATTTCCAACATTAGAGGAATTAGGTATCGGTTTCGTTCCGTATAGCCCGTTAAACAGAGTTTTTTGGCTGGATCTATTACACCAGGAACGAGGTTTACTGCTGTCAATGACCATCGGTCTTCGCTTCCACGATTTACGCCGGATGCGATTAGCAAAAATTACGGAATTGTTGAGAAGCTCAAGGATTTTGGAAATCGTCACGGACTATCCGCTGCTCAAGTTCAATTGGGCTGGACTCTTTCTAAAAAGCCTTGGATTGTGCCGATCCCGGGAACTACTCGAGCAGAACATATGAAAGAGAATTTTTCTTCGGAATGCGTTGGGATTGACGGGCGTGAGTGGAGAATTCTCGAAGATGAAATTATGCGCCAGCCTGTTGTGGGGAGCAGATACGGAAAAGTTGAAGCCGCTCAGGTGAGTTAAGCGTATTTCAGGAAAAATCTTAAGGACTTTCGCAAGAGTGCTGAAACTTTTATCAGTTACTGCCGGAGACCTTGTTCTTCAGGAAGGAGGGGCGAACAACGGATTTTGCCGGCAGGAACTGTTTACTTATGAATAAGAAAACAAAAAGGTCAACAGCAGAGAAGTATTTTTACTAGAGATTTTCCATTGCATCGAACACAACTACAGACACTCCGGCCTCGGTTGGTTCTAAAGACGGGAAATGGAAATATTGCTATTTTTTCTCGCGGAGTTTTTGGCCTGCAAGCCGCACTTCTTCTAGAGCCTGCTTTCCGGTCATGCATTCAATGACAAGCGCGTACACTTCTACATATTGCTTCGAAGACTGAATCTCGTCTTCATTGTCAGGAATCCCGAAACAAAATTTTTCAGCCAAGGCTCGTAATGCTTTGACTTTTTCTTCTTCGGTCTCAATTTTTTTGAGGTGCCCCCAAACGATCACGCTTCTGAAATCGTTGGCTCGCAGAGAAGGTACTACGAAGCTCTGATCAACCACACAAAAACTGGTTTTAGAGGTTCGCTTAAAACTCTCAGATTTATAGCCTTTGGGCCGGCCGTGAAAAAATATCTTGTCACCATGCCGAACGAAGCTCACAGGAACGGTATAGATATAGCCGTCATCTCCGTTTAAACCGATGACTCCGTGAATGTTCCTGTCCAGTATGGCTTTACATTCTTCAATACTTAGTACTTGTTTATTTCGAACGATGTCTTGTCTCATTAGTAGGCTCGATTAAGAAAGTTTGTAATGCCGTCTCTTAGCTGACGGTAGCTATCAGTCAATATCTGTTCAGAGAAATGTGCATATCCTAAAATCAAACCGGACTGAGGTTTCTCCTTCACATAACAGGGGGAGAGAGGTCGGCTTTCTATATGATAATTTTGTCGTAAATAGAGGTTTAGCTCGACATCATTTATTTTTAACTCGGGTTTGAAGATAAAGGTTAAATGCGTACCGCCGGTATTTGCTTCCAGAGCTCCAAACTGGCTTAGAAGAGATTGGATGCATTGGACGGAAGTTTCGCGCCGCTTTTGATACATTCTTTTGAGTCTTCTGATATGAGCCTCATAGAAGCCGCCCTCAATAAATTCTGTAAGGATTACCGAGTGGACCTCACTCGAATGTCTGAGGGTCAGCATTTTTATGCCTTCAATGATCGGGATTAATTGTTCAGGAACAACAATGTATCCCATGTTGAACCCAGGATATATCGTTTTAGTAAAACTTCCCATGTAAATGGTTGAGCCAGTTTTATCTAAGGATGCAATGGCTGGGTTGGGTTCGTCAGCGGTAAAGAGTTCGGTATCGTAACCGTCTTCTAAAATCCACTTTCCGCAAGAATTTGCCCAGTCGATAAGTTCTAGTTTCCTCTCCAGACTCATCAACTGTCCTGTCGGATACTGAAAGCTCGGTGTGACGATTACAGCATCCAGCTCTTTATCGCTAGAAAGCTGATTGATACAGATACCATTCTCGTTTGCCGGAATAGGAATAGGACGGTGCCCTAAAAATTCAACTAAATCACGATGAGGCCTGAAGCCGGGATCTTCAACTGCGATTTTGGCGCCTTCACTAAACAGAGCTTGTAAAGCTAAATAAAGGTCTTCCTGAACCCCGGATGTGATAATTACTTGAGAACCGGAACAATTGATTCCTCTGCTTCTTCTCAACAAATCAGCAATGACTTTTTTAAATGGCCGATAGCCGCCCGGTTCTGCGTAGGCATTGTGCATCCAGGGGCTTTTTGAAACTCTTCCCACGATTGTTGTCCAGTCTTTTCCCGGGAGGCTTTCCATGTCAGGCGCAATAAGAGCAAAAGGTACTTCCTTTTGTACTGGAAACTGTAAAGCCTGTTTTGCAATTTCAGTTTTAACTGGTAATTTGGGTTTTTTTATGTTGTTGGACAATGTTGCAATGGAAGATTTATGTAAATCCAAATCAATTGCGCATTCACTGACAAAACAACCCCGGCCTTTCTCACTGAATATCCATCCTTCTTCTAATAAGCGCTTGTAAGCCTGCGTGACTGTCGTACGAGACAGATTCAGCATAGCACTTAAAACTCGAGAAGACGGAAGTTCATCACCGCTTTTTAAAAAACCTTCGGAAATCAGATTTTCGATTTTCTTTGACAGTTGATAATAAGCCGGAGGAGATTCTTTCTCCTTGTTTATCCGGATAATCTGAAAACATGGATTAATGGCTTGGGTCATAAAAATCTGTGTCAGCAAATAACTTCCAACTTAGAATAATCAGAAAATATTATCAAAGCACTCGGTGCTTTTGTTTAACAGCAATGTGAGAAAAAACTGAAACGAAGCATAAAACTTCGTTTCAGTTAAAGATTGCCTAGCCTTTGATCGCCTTATTAGCTTCGGTTGTGGCTGTTCTTAATTTCTTGATAACTTCGGAGGAAGTCTTTTCGAACCCTCTCGGATCATGAACTCCTTCCGAATAGTCACTGAAGTACCAACCTCTAGTGTGTAAATACAGACTGTAGGCGTCTTGAAGTTCTTTGTATTGAGTTTCCGGTATCTTAACGTCGCCATTCTTGGCTTGTACTAGCAGTTTTCTAGCGGCAGCGCCGTACCGTTCGAGTCTTTCTTTATGGATACGGTATCTTTGTTGGATAGTTGCAACCATGTAAGCTGCTTGACCTTCACTCCAGTTGTCTCTGTTCGGATTGCCGTGGCAGTCGCTGCGGGCGCATGTGTTCTTGTATTTAAGGCTCGGTAAGCTCGGCTGGTGTTCCAATTTACCGTTTTCTTTTTTCGCGAAATGGCAGTCAGTGCAGCCTACTCCGGCTTTACCGTGTGTGGAACCAACAAGTGTTTCCATGTGATAGTGGTCAGTAGAAACCTTCTTTACACCAGTTTCTTTGTCAATACCATTATGCAGTCCTAAGCCTCTGACAATATTCCAACGCTCGATTGGATTGGCCGCAAAAAACGTTCCCACGGACCATCCTTCTCGATCAATCGCCTCTTTGGGATGAGCAAGCTGGCCGTCGGAATCTTTGTAGAAAGTTTCAGAACGATTGTGTCCTTGGTGGCACTGTCCGCACATATAGTTTGAATTGGCTTTTTCCAAAATGGCAATCTTTCTCGGATAGCCTCTTACACCTATATTGAAAACTTCAATCTTCGGATAACCTGTCTTGCCGGCATTCTTTTGATAGTTGTAGTCCTTGAAGTCCTTATGGGTCATGGCTTCTATCAAGTGATCAAAAACAATTCTTGGTTCGGCCGAGTGAGGATCATGACAGGTAATGCAGTTAAAACTGTTGTTGACGGTCTTCAATACTTTGTGATCCGGATCATTGAAAGCTAGAGGAGCTTTCGGATGTTTCTTTCCGAGGTATGCAAAATCCATCATATTGTCGCTAGTTTTGCATTTAAGACAGTCGGAACGGCCCATAATCTCTCTTCCTTTGTGCGGGCGCCATGTTAGGGACAGAGTTTTTGACGGCTTAATGGCATCACCTTCTTGAGGTCTGGTGTCAATTAAAGCCTCCCACATAGGAGCTCCGGGCTTGGACATGTCCTTATAAAAGTCTTTGTATTCATAGCGACCGTCAGAACGAATGTTTGCTAAATCTGTGACGATGCTTGAGTGAAATCTAGGCAAACGATATTGAATGTCGCGGAAGGAGTTATCGCCAGCGATATCTCTAATGACGGAATACGTCTGAGGTTTATTGTTCAAAGCCCACTGATAGTGGTACTTGGGATCCATAATGTCTTTGTGCTGTTCCTGGTGACACTGACCGCAGGCCGCATATTCAAAGTGGGTCGTGGGGCGATTGTCTGCGCTCGGGGCTTTTAAGTGGTTTGCTTCGATATCATGGCAGGAGGTGCAGTTTAAATTTTTGTGGGCACCTCTGGTGGATAATGTTTTAATGGCCGTACTATGACAACCAAAACATTGGTTCTTGTCTATTTCTTTTAAGAAATTTGAATTTGTCGTATTGTCAGCAGCAAAAACCGATGTAGCAAGTAACATGGAAAAGCTTAATAAGGTAGTGGTCGATAGAAATTTCATTTATTTCTCCTTGTTCACAAAACCATTTTATTAAGGCCGGTTAAGCTTTCTGATACCACTTTGAATCTGGTATTAATGTCCACTTTTAGGTTTTTCCCAGGATTCCGTAGCTGAAAGAGTGGGAGGAAAGATGAATACTCAAAAAAGTTCTAAGAGTGCAGACATCGGAGATGGAGAGGAGAGTTTGGTATTCAGAGGCCGAGGACGATTGGCCAAGAATGAAACTCAATTCTGAACTAACGAAGACAAAAAGGTTCTCGAAGCGAGTAAAAAAATAAATAGATAACTCTCTTTTATCCGTAATCGGACTTACAAGAAAATTCTGAGAGATATGGAAAAGAGGAGAAGAAAGGTTACAAGGCGGTAACCTGTTGAATTTAAATGGTCGGCGGCGGGATTCGAACTGCTATTGATTATCAACGCTTATCTTTTGATGAATTTCATATTGGTACAGTAGTTGGTACATTTGAAACTGTTGCTTAAATTCATTTACCGGTGATTTTCTGCGCAGAATTTAACTGATCTTGCAAGTCTTTCCGCAAGCTCTTGAGTTTCGATTCTACCTCGGAGACATCTATTAAGCTCTCGATTGGCGTTAGCTCCGGACATTCTCTCAATGCTTGAGAGTTGCTGGCGCATCCGGTCAAGCTCATTCCTGCTAGCAGACTCAGCAACACGAAGCTCAGATAAAGCCAGCGCATCGCTTTTTTGCTTGGCTTTGAACTCTTGAACAACGCTCTGGAGCGTTGCGATTTGAGAACGGGCATTCTTCAGTTCCTCGGAATTTTTCCCATTAGTTAAACCTAGCCAATAGGCAAAAAGAAGAGCGGCAACGACCGCTCCAGACTTAATCAAGTTAACCATTCCATCTTCTCTCTGGACCCAAGTCAACGTGTACAAAAGATGGGTAAAAACCGACGCCTCCTTTGCAGCGTCGGTTAGCGATAATCTTGAGGCGCCTTAGCTCTGCCTCGAAATCTTTTCCATGTCGTGGCCGGATATCTGCTGCCTGTCCTTTGACATGGTAAGAATTGACTGCCCCTCCAACCTTTTTATTGTGCTCTGGAGATCTATATCCGGAGTTGATGTAAATAGGTTTCCCAAAGTCTGCTCGGATCTCCTCGAGCAAATAATAAAGGCCTGGGTCAACAACCTCAGGCCATGGACTTGGTTTGCCGTCTTTTGATTCAAATTCCTTTGGTTTGAAATGTTCGCTCATATACTTTCTCCCGGTAATTTTGGCTTGATTTTTTCTTCGTGTTTTGTCTTGACAATGTCCAGCATGTCCCTTATGCGTTGTGGAATAATCGATCCGAACCCTGCTTTTTCGATGTTTTCTAGAATCGAAATAATCTCATTGATTGATATCGCTCCGATAGCCCATGCTCCGATCCACGGTTCCTGAAGAATCTGATCGATCCCATGGAATCCGATGGCGATGAAAAGAATCAGAAATTTTTTAATTATCCCCTTCGTTCCACAAGCCGACGACCAAGTTCCGGTTTTGGCGGCAGCAAAAGTGCCTGTGCAGTAATCTACTACCACAAATGCGAACAGCCAGTAAAAAAGGTTTTGGTGTTCTCCCATCAGAGTGCCAATGAGGCTGGTAAATCCTCCGGCAATAGCCAATATGGAGGTTTTGATAACTCCGGGATCCATACCGTTTAACCATGCAATAAATTTTTCCCACATAAACTGCTCCTATTTCAGAGCGGTCACGGTTGGCATTTCCGGCCAGACAATTGTTTCAGGGAATCCGTCCTGCTCAGGAACGTCTCGTAAAGCCTGCCTGTAAGCCTTAACTTCTTCGAGTTGTTCGGCAGAAATTGGATAATCCGGTTGTAACAAATAATCAGTCTGGGAGATTAGGTAGTCACGTTTTGAACGAGCGTCCCTAGCTATTTGCGCCTGAATTTCTTCTGCTGTCGGTTCCGGTATTTTTGTGAGCTCCCACCAGCCGTCAACCAAATCTTGTTTTACATATTTTTGTTCTTTCAATAACTCATTGCGAAGCTGAGTCATTTTGTTCCAGAAAGCAGTCTGTTGATCGTGTTTGATCTTTCCGAACGCAATAAGTTCATCTACTGTTTTTGGCAACGTTACGTAATCCCAATTTTCTCCAGTCCATTTAGCCCACTTACCTTCAAGTTCGTCTGGTGCTACAAGCGTTGAAGAATGAGGCTGAATAAAAACAGCATGCCCCTCTCTTTTTGAAGCTAGGGGGTCTGGTGCGGCATGAACAGAGTTCTCAAAATATCCGTCTTCACTAAATCTGTAATAGATAGGAGATGTCATATTGTTATCCTCAAAAGAAATAGCAGCGATGAAGCCGCGCAGCAAGCGCTATCAAATAACAGACGAGAAAGGACTTGCGCTTAGAGTCCAATCGTCTGGAGTTAAAAGTTGGGTCTTGCGAGTGCCGCAAAACGGAAGAGTTATCGATATTTCTCTTGGCCACTGGCCGGAAATTTCTTTAATGCAAGCCCGAGCACTCGCACGGAAAAAGAAGAAAGAGCTCGAACTTGAGCCTCCGAAATCTTTCACCGTAAAAGATGCCTTCAAATTTTGGTGCTCAAAGAAAAAAGGCAGAATCAAATCCTATCCGGACGAAAAACGCCGCCTGGAAAACTACATAATTTCAAAAATCGGCAGTCGCCAGCTGGACACGATAACTCCGCCGGTTCTAATTAAACTTCTCGAACCAGTCGAAAAAGAAGGCAAACAGTCAACAGTAAAAAGGTTGTTAATGCGAGTAAGAGAGATATTCGACATGGCTGTTAATGCTGGATATCTTCACTCAAATCCTCTAACAAAGATCACTAAAGTATTCGCAGTCCCGTCCGTGAAACATATGCCGGCAGTGGACTGGAAAGAGCTGCCTATCGTTGTCTCGCAAATTGAATCCTTAGCACCGGCAAAATACCGTGTTCTTTTTTATTTCTCTTTGGCGACATTGCTTCGGCCGGGAGAGGTTGTTTCTATCCGGTTGGAATGGATAAGCGATGAGGCTATCACCATTCCTGCAGAATTTATGAAAATGAAAAGAGTGCATCGGATACCGATCACGCCATACTTAATTAGCCTAATAAACGAGGCTAAAAGAATACGCAAAAATAAGCGTTCGCCTTTCCTCTTTCCGGCCATCAATGCGAATAAATCAATTTCCTCTCAAGCTCTTGCTAAATGGCTCCACGGACAAGAGGTATTCAAAGACCGTCTTGTCGCTCATGGTTTGCGCTCAATTGGTAGGTCTTGGTTCGCAGACAATGATGTACCTTTTGAAGTTGCAGAGGCGTGTTTAGCTCATTTAGTTGGTTCGCAGGTCGTACGTGCTTATCAAAGAGGCGATTATTTTGCGTCTAGGTCTAAAGTTATGCTTGGTTGGCACGCTTACATAATGCAGTGTGCTCAATGTGCTCAGATTTTCAAAGAAAAACCTGAGAAATAAATAAGTTAAGCTCCAAAAGCTGAACTTTTTATAATGTGCCCGGCACAGCGTAAAAATCGACTTCCACTAAGCTGTATCGGGCCTTCTGACAGTTCAAAGAAAATTCCCGAATATCCCGGGGAGCCTGGAGGTTTGGACTGGAGTCAGAGGTTATTTTTCAGTTTCATCTAGCGGTGCCTTTTATTCAAGGAACAATGGTGGAACACCGATCGTCTTAAATAGCGGCATCACTTACGAAGGTAAGACAGATAACTATATAGATTTTTCTCCGGACGTTTACAGCTCGATTTACAAAGTCGGAGTCAACACTGTTCAGCCGCCGGCACTAAGATCATTGGCGTTAATACGCGCGTATTAAACAGAGCGAACGAAGAGCAGACACTTGTACTGTGGTAGCACTTCCGTAAATCGGATTTAAATCTCCGGCATTAAAGGAGAAGGTAGTATTTTGCCAAGATGCGCCCGTTGAATTTTTAGTGGTAACAATGTAATCAGGAAATCTGGCGATCATTGAATAAGGCGACTCTGAGTCTTTTTGGTTGTATGCCAAAACACTTAACCAGCCTCCCGGGATATTCGGTAAGCCAGCTTTCACAAAGCATCCGATCTCTGCCAGCTGGCCTGCGGCCTCAATGAAGTTGTATGCGAGGTTTGGAATACCGAACTTAGTTGCTGGTGTGCTGGAAACATTAAATTTTGTGCCGTAAACGGCAAATAATTTGTCGTAATCAGTACGTGACAGATCGCCACCAAAGTTAGATACAACAAAGCCTTCAATTTCAACCTGTACCGGGAATGTGAGAATGCAGCCAATAGGAGTAGTCCTGTAACTCATCTCGAGAAGCGCCCGATAGAACTGGTCTACAAGCAGGTCCGGTTGGCTTACATAAACGTCTTCTTTGAGAGTTCTTTCAATGAATTTAGCGATGGCATAGCTTATGTTTGCACCCTGAGCAATTGCGCGGTTGATCTGGTTGGAGCGCGCAATACCCGAAGAAAAGCCGCTCAATCGAGCGGCTGCGTTTTGCCATTCTGAGAATGGAATCAAGTTTGCGTTTTCGGCCTCTGCAAACGGGAGGAATTCGTTCATTATTGACATATTCTTTTACCTGCTAACTAGTTTTCAAACGGGAAGAAATGACCCTCGTCAAAACCCTTGACAGAGGCTGTTTCATAATCGAATCCAAAATACGGTTCGTTATCGACTATTTGCATTCCGACACCTGCCGCCACAATGTCGATGAGTCTGCGGCTGATAAGTTCCCAGACAATGGGAGGTGTTTCGGATTTAGTCATGTTCAGGACTACGTGCATGTTTTGCTCGTCCTGAAAATCGAAAATTTTTGCCGGTACGCCAAAGTAACCGAGCACTGTGTTAAGAAATTCAGGAACTGACTGGTTTTTGCCATCGAATTTATTGGCGAGGATTTTGGTCTTGATTACGAGTCTGTATGTTTCATCGTCCAAAGAGACAATGCCATCGTCAGGGTCATACTTACCTTTCCACACACCCCTATCAAAACCCACACCATCGACATCATCGAGGGCAAAATAAATGCCGATGAGTTTCATCGGCAAATGTCTTGATATTCCAACTCGGACCCCTATAGCATCTAGCTGGACTCCGACTGCGGTATCTACATCGAAATTCTCGTAAAGAAGCGCTAGCCTTTTCCTAGCAATATTCAATGGTTCCGTTATCTCATAAATAAACCTTGAGTATTTTGGTTTTTCGAAATGCGCCCCTGCAATCAGTTCGGTATATTGATTTTCATGATTCATGATACATCCTCAACTGTTACAGTCACATTTTGCAATTCGCAAATAGCTGCCTCGTTCCACTCAATATCTACGCTTGCAGTTGTAAGTTGGGTAGACGATTCACCTAGAGAAATGTCATTGACTACAAACCTCGTGTCAACGACACCGTTGTCGGTTTTTACAGCGTTGGCTAAGACTCGAGAAATATTCACGCTCTCGCCAATTTCTAACGAATTGATGTAAGTCACTATCCTGGCTTTGATTTCTTCCTCTGCTGTAGAGAGAAAATTTCTAGCGGGGGATATTTTGATTTCGCAGAAAATATCTACATTGGTCGGACGTGAGAATGAAATTTTGTTTGGAAATCCGTATGTATCCAGATAGGTGTAAGTGGTAGAACCATAGGTGCCAACGCCTTCGCCTTTTTTTAAGAATATGGTTTTTGCAATTTCGGCTACATCGCCTCCGTCCACAATCATCGCAATGGAGTGGCCGGGAATTCCTTCATCTGTCGGTAAATCTCCATCGTTTTTGACACCGCTGACTCTCCTTACTCCATCTGTTGTTAATAAACTGGCGACAATCCCCTCCCACAGCGAAACGCTTGGGAGAGCGGTGCTTTTTGTCTGCTGGATGCGCAGTTCGGCATCTGTTTGAACAGGCACGCCTTCTTCGGCCGCTAAGGCATTAGTGACTGTTTGCCACCCAAGTGTCGGAGTCCCGATTCTGTTGATCGCACCGGGTGCAGCCTTAATGTTTCCCTCATCCTCCGCAATGGCAGTTACAACAATCTCTCCGCTGGGCGGAATCACTACATCCTCAGGCAGCAGCCATTTGTTTTCCTGTTCATCTAACGCAACTCCTGAAATGATATGAGTGCCTGCCTGACCGATGAGTTTTAGATCGGCCTGGGAGTGGGATGCAGAGCGCCTCTGGATGCCGTTGACTTTTACAGCTGTATCGAGGGCTATGCCTTTTGCGGTACTCGGATTGTAGGCGTTGTATACAGCGATAGCTTGTGAGTTCACGTCCGATAATGCAAGAGCATACATTGCTACCATCTGACCGTCCTGAGTGTCAGCATCAAGGTTTATATCGTCTCCGAAAATCTCACGCATCCGCTGCTTGTAATACTCGTAAATTTCTGCGTACGAAGGAGCTGAAATGCCTGCCTCAGTAACTTTGAATACAGGATCTTCTATCATTGAATGTCTCCATTTACGGTCGTTTTTCCGTACTCTGTATCTATTTCCGCCGTGATTGACAGCCGTCTGGTGTCAGGGTCGAAAATAGCCTCAAACTGTTCAATCTGTGTGACCCCGGGTGTCTCTAAAATCCGCTGTTTGATAAGCAAATCAACAGCATCATGTTTCCCTAGAATTTCCTGCAAATAAGGAGTGCCCTCATCGGTATCAATAAACCATTGACCGCTCCAGAGAGACAATCTGGTCATAACATTCTGTGCTACAGCTTCCGGCGTGTTTTCGATGTAATCGGCAGAGCCGTGACCCATACACATGTCGCCATCTGCGTTTAATTTCCTGACTTTCATTGCGGGCCTCCTGTATTGCCCGGGCCATTCTGAACATTTGAATGGGTGTGAGATTTGAGGCTAATTCCTGAAGCGGTCACGTCTTTCGTTGTATTCAATCCGCCAGTCATCTGAGCCTCAGTAGAAGCATTGTTTGTCAGAGCACCGTTAAGAGCTATTGCAGGCGAAGTAATCGTTGCCGAAGCGCTCGCCTCAACCGCAAAGTTTTTGCATTGGACGGAAAAATCTCCGTTAGTCTGGCATTTGACATTGTGAGACGATGGGTTGATTTCAATGAATGCGGTCCCGTCATCACTTCTGATCTGCAAAGCCGATGTGCTTACTCCTGAGATTTTTCGGGCCTGAGAGTATGGTCCAGGAATTACAAATCCGTCACTCAAATCGTGCATTCTTGCCTCAGCCGGAGGTTGAATACCTCCTAACTGCCACCAGAAGTCAATCGCACGGCTAGAAAAAACAACTAAGCATTCATCGCCCGGCTGAATTGGAAATGTTAGAGAGCAACCTCCTGCATGAGGGAACACCACGGGACAATCAAGAAGCAACGGCATGTTAACAAGCTCAATGCCTTTTTCGGTTGTCATTCTCCCCTTGATAGCCGGCTGTACCTCGCAGGTCAATGCTTGCGGGTCGAAACTCTGAATAATTCCGGGGAGGGCGGTCCACACCATAGTCATGCGACTATTAATCGCTTTATCCGTGAACTTATTCGGATCAAAAATATTTGAAGTTGAATCCATTTTTTCAGTTCGATGTAAATGTGAATATAGAAGGTGCGATAGGCTGAGAAGCCGAAGAAACGCCCACGACAATCAGACTCGTGTACCACTCATCGCCTCTGGTGTCTCCGATGTGCTCACGTGAAATCACTCGATAGATTCCATCGGCCGAAAGAAAATCATCGGTTACAGCCATGTTTTTTTGATAGGCGCCTTCAGAAACAGTGGTGTCGTATGAGTTCCTCTGCACTGATGCATTGTCAATTTGAATGAGGGTTCCAATCTCCAATTTAGGATTTAAAAGAGCCTGCACATCCAAACCTTCCTCATCTAATTCCGGTCTTCCTATAAGGCCTGTATCTGCGTTTAGTACGATTACAGTCTCTTTCTGATTGAATACCGGTTCTTTGGGAATAGCTACTAATCCATCGACTCCGTAACCCCAATCGAAATTATTTGTATCAGCTATGCCATTCATGGCGTCTGTGGCCATTTTGAAAAGAACTTTTCCTCTTGGTAGACGTGTGTCCATGAACGGGACTGAGGCATTTTTAACGTCAACACCTTTGGCCTTCATAGCCTCGCAGACTTTTTTGAATATGGTTTGCTGGGTTGCACCTTTAGCAACTGAAACATTGACAACTGCGTACTGCCGTGCTTTGTCTCCAGTAGCAGCGACTAGCTTCATGAATGTCTCCGTTTCGCTTTCTCGACCGGTTGATTTCCACCAAAGGTCGCCCTGAAAAATAATGCCGTGATTGTCTTTGTATCCAGCCTCAATGATCACCTTCATGCCGCTGTCTTCGATTTTGTTGGTTCCGATACCAAGTTTGTCGATAGTTTCTTTAGAGACGTTGTAAACCGTGATTTCTGCCGTGCAAGGTTTGCCGATGACAGCTTGAGAAATATGAAATTTGCACCGGAACTCACTTAAATCGATGGCCTGCTGATTGTTTTTGTCAGTAGCGATTACGAGGCGAAAATAGCGCAGCCACTGCCTGTTTTTATTTTCACTCATTCATCGCTCCAATAAAGGTTAAGGGTGCGACCCATGTCGGAGTAGGTTGGCTCGTAGACTTTTCGGCTGTGACTGGATAGTTCGCACCACAGTGCTGCACCCATAGACTTGTATTTGAATTGCTCCAACAGGTTGACATTGGTCACAAGCGGAATCCCGCAGATTGCCTCTGTATCCGTCTCCATATCGAGAAACCAACCGCCGCCATCGGCCTGCCGATAAATAATCGTTATTTTGTAGGTCTGCTCTCCTAATTTTGTTGAGAAACTCTGAGAGCCTGTACCTAATGGAATTTGGTATGTCATATATTCACTTTGCGGTTGGACGGTTGCCTGCCGAGGTCAAACTGGAAGTTTTGTTTCCGCCCTGATTGACCGATGCGGTTTGCTGTGGATTTTTCTGTTGCGCCTCTTGAAGAGTTACCTCTTTGGTTTTTGCAAATCGGATTTCCTCAAAGGTAATGTCAACCACCAATGCGCTTTCTGTGTCGACTGTTGAAGTCGTTTTTAATTTGGTGATGATTACCGCCGGGTATTGTTTTTTCCCCGTAGATAGCGCGAAAGGTTCTCGTTTGGCCTGCAATTCAAGAAGTTTTTCGTAAACATCTTTTGTAGTGGTCAGACCTTTGAAGATTGAAAAATCTAAGATTGAATTTAACAATCTGGAAGAGTCTGACCATCCGAATTGACAGTTGATGACCGCTGGCAAACAGTAAGCATGGTCTGCGACATTGGCCCCTGTATCCACCGGATGACGGGTAACTATTACCTCATTTTCATGCTCTTCACTGATGATTACATCAGGAATAATGCCCGCAAATTCTCGTTTTCTTCCGAGAAGTAATGCCTCGAGGCTGTATGGCAAAGAAGGCATAGATCCTCCTAACTAATGTTTCTGGTGCCGTATCGGTTTTGAGCAAGAAGAGTTTCCTTGGCTACAGCCTTACCTACAGCCGTGGGATTGTCTGCTCCATTAATTGTGATGTTCTGGTTGACTGTGACCTGTCCATTAGAAGCAAACTTGTCTCTGTCGCTTACCACTTTGCTCTTCCATTCAGACTGAGAGGCGGCACCCACTTCACGATCAAAAGAAGGACCTTCGAAATAGCGGGAAGCGCCTTTGAAATTTTCGTGGTCTGTAATAGCCATCATTAATGCTTTCAAAACTCTTGCATCCTTCAAATCCAATCTGGCATCCGGCGTTACAACTGTGCCGAGACGCTGGCTCATGGAGCCGGCTACAGCATTGATATATGCAGCTGTGTCGTTTTCTGTTGAAGGGGCATACTTTGAAATGATGGAGTAGATGTTTTCTAGGCCAGCATTCGCATAACCTTTTAACTGTCGTCCTAATGCGCCCCAGCCTGCCTCACGTGAAGGAAACACTTGAAAGCCACCATTTTGCGGGCTGTTCATAGAAGTGGGCCGTAAATTTCCAGGATTGTTATTGCGCAGTCCACGGGTCATCTTTTCAGGCACTTCTTGTTGCGTTGACTGAGTTGCCGGTAGTGTCGTCATCTGCTTATCCTTTTGTGAACTGCGGTACTTAGCAAGTTCATCTTCGTAGCCTTTCTGATCGAAATATTCGATGTTGTCTACGCCTTCTTCGGCTTCATCGCTTAGAACCGGTAAGATTTTTGTGTACTTTTTCCTGAGGCGTTTTTGTACTTCCTCATCGCTTAACTTGTGCTCTTCGTAGAGCCTATCTTCGTGTAAGTCATCGGCTTTGAATAACATGTTGTAGGCCCAATCAACAGGATTTTTCGATTTGTCCCAGATGTACTTCTCTGTCTTGAGCACTTCAGGCAAACCTTTAGATAGTTTGTCGTTAACTTTCGCTAGTTCTTTATCGAGTCCTATCGCCTCAATGAGCTGTCCAGCGGCGGCTTTTGCCCCGTTTGAGATAATTTCCCATGTGTTAGAGAATTCATTCGCAAGACGGTGAGCGGAATCGGCCGATTTATCAATCATGTCGGTAAGCTCGCCTTGTTGTTTGCTCGTTTTTTCAAGTTCAGCAGGAAAATCTTGTTTCATGAGGGAAGAGTAAATCCCTTCAAGTCCGAGTAGTGCAGCCTCGTTTTGTGCAACCGCCTCGGGCATATCCTTCCACCGATCGCGGAGTCTCAAAAGAATCTCTTCGTATTTAACGTAGCCGTTCGAATCTTTGATGTCGGTCATTCCCGTCATACGTTTTAGCTGATCTTCAAGCGCCGGGAATCTTATTAGTTTGTCAGATAAGCTCTGCATCGCAGACTGAGCCGCTTCAGCACTGCCGCCGACCTTTTTTAACGCAGATGAAATATTGTTGATTGATCGGACAGAGGCGCCTGTCTGGTTCGAGAGGTTGTAAAAACGATTGATTTCCTGTGTGCTTTTGGCAAAAGAGGCGGCAAAAGCGGTCCCCATCGCTGCTCCGCGTACGGCAATCTCTTTCATGCGCTTACCCGCATTGTCGATTGTCGCCTGAAATTTTGCTTGCTGATCATTGTCAACGACAAAACCGAGCCTAACAAGAAAACCTGCTAAAACACTACTCATGTCGCCTCCACCGTTCTCGTTCTAATACCGATTCGTTATATTTTTGATTGTCTAGATAGACGTTCATTAAGAAAATATCCTCTAGCGTCAAAGAGCTGTCTTTCAGGTCGGTATACCTAATCATCCCGTGGTATACAGGACGCATAAGGAAGTCGATACCGTCAGGCATGCTCTTAAACGGTGAGGGTGTTGTTTCTGTGGTTTCTGAGACGCACTGATTGAACGTCAGAGATTCAATGCGTCTACAAAGGGGCGGAGTTCACGCTGTACCACGCTGGCTACCAGAATGCAGGTGGTCATGAAGTCAATGTCATCAAACTGTAAGACTCCGTTCTGATAAACTCGAGTCCATGTTTTTCCATCGTCTGAGTGTCTCTCCACTGCACTCAAAGCTGTGCGAACGCAGAAATTAAAATCATCATCAGGCATCTGAGAGATTCGGTCTAAAAGAGGCTGGCAAATTGATAGCAACGTGCCGAACTCCGTTAATTTGTCGCTCAGAGTAGCCTCTTTCTCCGGTTTAGATTTCCCGTATGCGGTCCACATCTCAAACAGAATCTGGTTGAATAGTGTAGGCATGAGAGGCCCCAGTTTCTTCTGCAATTTCATCGCCTCAAACAGGTCAAGTCTACCGATTAGGTAGTCATGACCGTGAAGCGTGAATTTTTGAGGTATCAAGTTCTCATTCATCAGTAAGTTCCGCTCAATGTGTCAATTTTTCCGCAGTCAAAGACCCACTCTAGGACAGGCTGTCCATCTTCTGCAAAGGTCTGAGCCGGTAAACCTTGAAAGGCAACGGAACGAGCTACAACCGTGTCCTGATTGCCTTTGTTCATAATTGTCAAGACATTGTTTCCCCATGCGCTTGAACTCAGAGACTGGGCGTTAAACATGATTTTGAGTTTTGCATTAACCGGTGATGTATACAAAAGACGTACGGTAATTGAACCGCTTTTATCTGCTCTCAGAGAGTGCATGACTTCACCGTCAGCCCCCACAGTTCTGTTGTTGCGAGGCTGACTGTACTCAAAGGAAATTCCCTCTTTTGAATTAGCAGCACCATAACCCAGATCAATAAAACCTGTAGGTCCCGCCAGAGTGGCGGTTACATCCATAAAAGAATAAGTTGCCATTTAAATTTCTCCTAGCGGTTAATTGTGAGAGTGCAGTCGATGAAATGAACTGCTCCCTTAAGCTTGATAGCAATCTTGATCGGCGGTGCTTTGCGGGCTTCTCTGTCGCTCTGCGCTTGTTCTTCCAACGGCTGGATATAAACGTAGTAGCCGGTTGTCAGAGTGTCTCCTTTTTCAAGTGAACCGAAGGAGTCACCGTTCCAAACTCCCGGAGCAATTAATCCGTTTCTGACGCCTGCATCCAGCGATTTGTTTATTGTCGCTAGAATCGCGGTCATACCTGTTTCGTCCTGACCGATTTTTGTATTGCTCGTGTACAGCAAATTCCACAAATCTGTCTCAACTCTGTTCTGCATCCAATCAAGGCCGTGGGTTTCATCAATAAACCAGCCTCCGGACATCACGCCTTCTTTAAAAATCGAAGTATCGTTTTGGAATGCGGCAAAAACATTCACGTTTTTAGAGCGCAACGCTAACGACTGGGAGGTTCTGAGATTTTCTGCAGGCACTCCCGGCAACTGTTTAAATTTCAGTGTCAGAGTTGTATTTGAGCCTTCGAAATTGATAGTGCTCATGCGTCCTAAAACGGATGCAGAAGCAGTGTCGCTTGTGCTTGAAAATACTTCGAAGGTGCGGTTGTAGCCACGAGCTTTTAATTTTGCGCCGAGGGAAGTGGAATCAGTTGAATCCATCTCGCCGGTATCTTCAGATGTCCATGCAACGATTCGTGACGGGCTGGCTGCATTAATCAGTTCGGAAACACTCAATGCATCTTCTTCTGTCCATCCGGAGCAAACAAAAAGGCCGTACCAGTTTGTAAAGTCAAGGCAAGCTGTTACAGCGTCAACTAATGATTCTGCAGGTGCACCGGATACCCTCGAAGTTCCTTCATCTAAACCCAACAAGGTAGATAAATCGGTTTTTGATACGTCAGAGACCGATGAGGTTGTTCCAGTTGAGGCCGATTTAATGACAAATCTAGTTCCGTCCCAGAGGCAAGTGCCCTTAGAAGATAAAGCATTAGTGATCTGAGTAGCCACGCCGTTCAAATTGCTTTCTGCACTCAAATCAACAGATTCAAGTGTTACGGAGGCGCCGTCAATTTTGAGAGTGAAACCGCCGGCTGTGATTTTTTCAAAGTCGCTAATCTGCTGTTCACTGACAGCTAACATTCTCCCTCTGAGAAGTCCGGATGTTGCCGTTTTTGCCCAACGCCCAACATTAAGCAGGGAAGGGTGAGGACTTTGACCGAAAAACGTAACTGCAGCCGAATATTCCGGCGAGTTCGTACCGAAATCGGCGGCAATAGCTTCAACACCTGAATAGGTGCGGATACGTTCGTCAACGTCAATAACATCGCTCGTTCCTAAAACCAGCATCGCTCCGAAATTTCGGAGTGCGGCTGCTACCGGTGCCATCTCGATTGTGACGTTTACAACCTCTGAGACAGGAAGCCTAGGTGATACGCTCATACTTTACCTCTTTCTAAAAAAATGTCGAAATCAGCACTCACAACAGTGCGGACTCCATAAGTTCTTGAAACTTTTCTGCCGACATGGAATTCCACGTCATATCTGTCGATCCACTGTTCTCCTGCAAAATCAGGAAGCCTCAATGTCTGCGGGTCGAGTCTGATGAGGGTTAGGCCGTAACTCTCCAGATTTCTTCTGTTTTGCAGCAGCTGTGCTCCGTCCCGAAACCTCATAGCGTTAAACATTGCAGACGGTCCATAAAAACTGATAACAACTTGATAGTCATCGTGAGATACCTGAGTTGTGTCACCGCTTTCGGGATCGTCAACACGGCCTTTCTTGCCGAATTGATAAATCGGAGTGCTCTGAGCTCCTTTAACGGCTAGGGCGCACCAATTTTTGTTAATGCTTGGTTGAGTTCCGGGTTTTTGTAGCCAGCTGGCTCGGACAATTTCAGGAGGGAATCCTAAAATTTTTGAGACCCAAATCCTCAACGGATCAAGAAAGTTCGATTCGTTATCCGAAGATGTTGGTCGCAAAACATTTGCTCCTCTGCTGTCATCAAACACGGTCATTTGTCGACCTCCATAGGGGCGCAAATCATGCGCAAAAATCCTTTTCCGAATTGAGAATAATCTGCGCAGTCGGTTACAGTAAAACGCCGGCCTCTCCAATGAATCTCATCAAAACCTGTGCCGGTAAAGCCTTCAGGAATATCGGCAATCATGACTCTGACTAAAATCGAACCTGTGTGCCGGAGAGCTTCAGGAATTCTCTGCATGGTTCGCAAATCGGAGGTGACTACAGCCTGAACTTCAGCCGAAGCCGTTTCAGTCCATACCGGATTTCCGTAGGCGTCCGCAGACTCCTTTACCGCTACGAGCTTGCAGGGTGAAGTAAAAAAAGGTGAACGGATAACCCGTTCTACATCTAATGTCGCCATTTATTCCTCCACGACCACCACGCCATCGATAGCGTTACGTAACTGGCCCGTGTTAATTAACGGTTTTATGTTGATTCCGAGGTTCTCGTTTTTGCGCTTGCCTGCTGTCATTCTGGAGCGGTTGCGGTGCGCAATTGTCTGAGGTTTGAGAGGAGCGAATTCAGCTGTCTGCATGTACTCTTTAACAGCCGATGCAGACTGAATAGCCGTACGCTCCAGTGCCTCAGAGCATTTTTGCTCATCCCCATTAAGGGCAGCGTTCATCGCACGTTTTAATCCGGAGATAATCATCTGAGATGATTTTTCAATCCCCGGAACGAGAAAAGGACGAGGAGGGATGTTATTTGCCGGAGAACCGTTTTCATGAACAAAGCCTAGCAAGTGATTGTCAGGGGCTTTGTCCTGACGCTTATCCTTTTTTGAGCCCTCGGCGATGCCAACGTAGATAGCGGTTTTTTGAAGCCTCTTCAAGGCAGCGTTTAACTCCTTGTCGTGGCGCACGATAGACACGTTAATTGATTTCATCATAACTGTCTGGCTCCTGCACCGAACAACTGCATTAACTGCCACAGCTCTCTGCCGTATGCGGTCAAATTCCAAGTTCCCGCACCATCTTCTGCGGAAGTGTTGGTGTCATAGCTGACACTGGCACCGTCAACAGACATAGAGGACACTTGTGCAAGAGCTGAGTTGTCTCCGCCATGGCCACCCTCTGCTGCCGAACCCTCAAGCTTCAGAAAATGAGCTGCATACAGGCCGATCACATGGTTTCTAATTTCGGGGTCTGTCCATGTTTCCTCTGAGAAAAATTTAGCGGCCAAACTCAAACGAATTTTGACCGCTGAATCAGGGAAATTGTCCTCAATGAATTCGGGGAAATTCGCCCGAAATTGCTCAATGGTTAGTACGTCCATTTTTTACTCCCCGTCTGGTTGAGGGGGCCCGCTTGGGAGCCGGCTCCTCTTTGGGTTTTGAAATGTCTATACATGTGGAAATAAAACCACGCAGATAGGGATGATTCGCAATGTCGTCAGCTACCTCATACTCCACTTTCGGAGCGAACTGATAGCTCGCCCCGGATGTGTTGAGAATCACGGGACTGATTACAGTGATTTTTTTCATCTCAGCCCCCTTTTCCTTAACTAGAGGCAGCGGCTAAATCTGCGTAGTACACCATTTCCGGACGAACGAACTCAACTCCGCCAAGAGCCGCATAATAAGGCACCGCCTGTTCGTAGTTGCGGTACTGAACCGGTAAAGAAGCGATCGGAACGAGCGGGAAGCGCACAACATCGACATCTTTGGTGTAAGCCACGATGCGAGGAGCACTAAACAGAGTGTTGTCTGCCAGCCAACGAACCGGACGGATGGTTAAAGTACCACCGTTTGCAGTAGAGAGGTTGTTTGTTTCAACGTATCTCAAAAGGTTCATCTCGGTGTTAGGAAGCTGAGTGCTTACTAATTTGCCGAAAATTGCCGGTGGTACAAGCAGATTGCGAGGAATTCTGTTGTATTCGGTGGCCTTCCATGCCTTCTCAAGGATGTTATTGAAGTAGCCGATAACTGTCTTAACATCAGTTGAATCTGTCCAAGTTCCAACGTTTTCGCTAGTGACTTGATCAGAGTTCAAAAGGCCCTTAACTCCAACTTCGGTATCACCGATATAGACCTGAGTGTCAATGTCTAGCTGGTGCTTCAAGCGCATTGCAGAGTGTTTCTGTGCGTCAATCGGACGGCCTGCCTGCATGGCTTTCTTTAATTCGAAGATGGTGTAGGACACTTCCATACCCCAAAGGGTCAACGGAGTGGCGATCTTTTTCATGCCAACGCTAACACGTGCCGGAGTAGAGTCAGCACTCTTAATGAAGGACTTCTTTCCTACGGATGTGCCGCCGAATCCTCCTTTGTAGTCAGAGAGCAGGAAGGAGGAGACTTCATCGGCGATGGTGACATCCTCTCTTAAATCAATGTCACGACCGTAAGTGAAATCGGCAATCGGCTCATAGATTTTTGCATCCAGGCGTTCCAGTTCACCGACCAGAAATGCACCTGTGGAAGAGATTGATTCAGAGTCAACAAATTTCAAGCTCATTTTTCATTCCTTTAAATGTTAAATGCGATTTCAACAATGCCATCCGCATCCTTAGTGCCCATAAATTGGCAATTCGGGATTGCTACAGCACCAGCGCCTTTCGTAGCGGTGACTTTTCCGTTTGTCCCGATGTAGACTTCGCCACCGACAGCAGGGGTGCCGTCAGCAAGGACAGCGATGTAGCCTCTACGCAGGATTAAAACAAAACGATCTGCAGGCCAGACTTTTCCGTCAGGGCCTACTTGGCGGTAATCACGCACTGAAAAGCCATAAACTTTTGTGGCGTCAGTTGCTACTGTTGCCTTTCCGGCCGAAGTCAAAGAAACAAGCAAGCCGGGAGCACCAACCGGAGTTGTGCTATCGTTTTCTTTGACCTCTGTGGTGTAGTCGAAAGTTCCTCGTGTAATTTCACCGGCAAAACCACGGGACATTGATGTACCAATAAAAGAAGAAGACATTATTTTTTCTCCCAATAGTCGTTAAAAAGTTTCTGAATTGATTCAATTGAGTTGACTTCAGGCGTTTCCGAGCTGTCGCCGAAGCTACGAGCTTTAGGATTCTTTCCTGCTTTGTTTAGTTCAAGGGCGGCTTTAAAAGCAATGTCCAGCGCTTTGCCTTCGAGTTCCGCAGAATCTCCGAACTGTTTACAGCCTGAGCCTTTGAGAGCGGTGCGCATGACCCTTTCAATCATGCCTCTGGAGAATTTGCCGTCCTTTGAGTCGCCTACGGGTTTTTTCATGCCCGGGCACAATGTTTCAGCGTCAGCAAGCACCTGTTTGGCTGTTTCGTCCTCAACAATTTCATCTTCGTTGTCAACAGAGTTGGTGACATCGGCTTCTGCGGCAGTCTCTTCTGCATCAGCTGTTTTAGCCTGTTGGGCCTCTAAGAGAGCATTGACTGCTACCTCCAGTTTGGTCAATCTTTCTTCCAAAGAGGGAGCAGCCGGCGGGGTCGGCTCCTGAGGCGGCTGAGCCTCTGAATCGGCTAACGTCATGCCGTCCAACTCTTCGTTGAATCCATCTTCATCGCCGTCACGGAAAAATTTCCGCAAACGATTTTTAATGCTTGGCTTCATATTTCCATCTCCTATTCTGCAGCCCGAACACCGGGCATTAACTACCAAAGCAACGTGGTTTCCCACAATTCCAACTTGATTAATTCCGTCATCGGTTTCTTCTGTATCTGCGTCATAACCGCAAGAGACCTCTTTGAGCTGTCCGGATTCCACAGCGTCAATTGCATTTCTGTCAGTCAGCAGTAGATCGGCTAAAAGGAAACTGCTGTTTTCTCCGTCTCCACGGCGCACGTTTTGAACTGTCCCGACAGCAATGTCTTTCCAATTGTCAGGATCGGCGAAGCGGGCGTGACTGATTACAACCGGTTTCCCTTCAAAAGAGGTCACTGTTTTAGAGTTAAACAATTCATCTTCTTTTCTGGATAACATCACTGATGAAACGTTTGACAAACCAGCTTCCACTCCGGAATATTCAAATGTTCCGATACGGCTAATCGGTACTGACTTACACAACAAATAGCCCTCAGGTGTTTTTTCTTTCTGAGGGCTTATCTTTTCGGTTGTGAAGAATTTTCCGTCTCTAAATTTTTTCTTCATCGTCTTTCTCGATAAAAATTGGCGTTGGAAAACATCTGCAATTAAATACGCATCCTGGATGGCTCCGTATCGGTTCTCCTCCTTTGCCAATATCGCAAATAGGCGGCTCACTCCATGACTGCACGGTGTTGTTTAATGCTCTGTGCATAGGTCTGACTGCACCGTCTCCAACTGTTTTCCAGATATAGTGAGTAGAGCCCACGGCCTGAGCTCTTGCCTGAGTGAAATTGGTGCGGGCCCGTGCTGTTTCAGTTCGTGCGATGCACACAGCGCGGGAAGTGGTTACTGACCCCAAATCTGATTTAATGCGTTGAACAATGTCAGCAAATCGCTCTCCATCCTGCAAGCCTTTCATCGTCCAATCATGGACTTTTTTGGAGGCTTCTAGGGGCAATGATCGGATAAGCGTAACTTGTTCCTGCTGAAGACGGCTGTAAATTGGTCCAACAGCAGCGTCTTTTAATTTTTTTCTGGTTGCTCGGCTTATCTTTTTTCCGATGGTCAGCCATGTTTCATAATCTGCAGCTGCTGCTCTCCGAATCATGATGCTCGAGACAGCATGAGCCCATTCGTCTAATCGAACGGAATAGTCAAATAGCGACATTTGTAGGCCAGATTCATCTTTTCCATCCCATTCGCTAGCGATCAGGCCAATTTGTTTGGCTACCTCTTTCAGTCTCTTTCGATACCATCGCTCCAGAGTTCGCGTTTTGGTCGCTTCCCTGAATTTGTTCTGCTCCATTGATTTCTCCGGCCATTGGAGGCATTAATTCATTTTCTTGTTTCTCTGCTTCTGCAATATCTTCATCGGTGATCGATGAAAACATTCCAAGAACCGGGCTTAGTTTCTTAAGCTCTTTCATGGCTGTAGGAAGCGGGATAGCCTCATTTTGCAGAGCCTGCACAATAGCTCCAACCATTGCGGTAGCACTCTGTGCCTTCTGCTCGTTGGTCATCTGCCAAAGAGGGCGGAAATCGAAATTGAAATCTCTATCAGGCGCCAGTCCGGCAATGCTCATGTAAATTGCATTGAGGATTTTTTTCATCCCCGGGCGAAGCATTTTTTCCTGAGCCTGCTTTGTATTGTCGTAATACAGGCGGATATCAGATTCGCCTGTAGAGTTAAAACCTACCGGAGACTGACCAAACAATCTCACGAGCGGAATTCCGGTAGCACCGGATATCTGCTGTGCAAACTGCAAAAGTATCTCTGGCAGGCCCGTAAAGGTGTAGGAGGTAGTTTGAAAATCATCATCTACATCTCCTAGCGTCATTCCTTCGATAGACTGGAACTGACGGACGTTCTCCATCTGCACTTCAAATCCTCTGCGAGCAACATCGTTGGTGAGGATGCTTCGCAAACCTTTTACTTTGTAGAAGCGCAGATAGCACTTGTTTACGAGCTGTGCTGCGCCGTCAGTGGCCATATCAAATTTTTCGATTCGGTCAAAGAGCGGCTCTAGTATGGATGCGCCCCAACCCCGGTAAGCCTGTCTGAGATAGTAGGGAAGGCGGCGTCCTTCAAATCTAATGCAGCGACTGTGATGAATTTTGTTTCCGGGAATATCGATAGCGCACTGTTTCGCAAAAACCTCGTAGTACATCGGTTTACCGAAGTCCGGCCCCAAATCCTGCACTAATTCCTCGGACGGGTTTACCTGCCAGCAATCCAGCACGAGCAAACCTTTAAAAGCTCCGCGGGGAATATGTGCTAACGGCTGACTCATGTCATCGCCGTCAATAAGCAGAACAGCGATTGAGCCCCCATAGAGACGAGCCCACTTAATCGCATCACACAACGAATCCCATACACGGTACTCATCGAGAGCCACATCAATGCCGGAGCTAACGTCAGGATCGTCACATTTAACATCAACGCCTTCACGGGTCATATCTTCAGCTACAACGTCCACAGCGAGTCCGCAAATCCAGGATCCTTGGTATGCCCATTCGAGCTCAGCACGATTGAATGTCTTGAATTCAGGAATGTAGCGGTTAGCGTTGAGCGTTGTTCCTGTACCTAGGCCCATGCGAAGCGGGAGATTCTGGAAGCCGTCCGAGAACCTTTGAGTTTTCAGCTGGCGCCTCTTTGACATGCGTTTAATTTGTTTCATTTCTAACCTCTGCCCAGCCGAATGAATTCATCGATTCCTGCTTGGGTTATGTAGCCGTCTAGGCTGTATCTGATAGCGTCTATTCCGTGGTTCCACCGGTCAACGATGATGGGAAGAACTTCATTGGTCCGTTTGTCTGTTTTGTATGCATAGAGCTTGAATTCTTCAGCCGTATGTTTACAGCGCGGATGGATGACGATTTTCTCGAAACTTTTTAGGTATGCGATTCCGTCCTCAACGGATCCTTGCCACTTTTCAGCTGCCGAAATATTGAATCCTTTACGTTTTTGCAGGTAGCTTATTGTTTCCGGACGTGAGCCGTCCGCCTTAATCGGCCAATCTCTGGCAAGCGGGATAGAGTCGTAAAGCTGAGGCAACTCATCAATCTCAACTCCGTGTCCGAAGGCCTCATACTCAACATATAAGCGGTTGTCGTACATGAATGACCGGATGAGCGTGCTCGGGTCATTAGCAAATCCGAAGTCCGCACCGAAAAACAATCTGTCAGCTTTTTGCCATAAGTCGTCCGGAAATTCTTCAACCAGAAACTTTCCTCTGAATATCTGGGCGTCACTGATTGTCCGCGGGTATCCTTCCCAAATATGCAGATAATTCTCGTAATCGTTCTTTTTGTCGTATTCCATTTGAAGCCGTAAAGCTTCCGGGAAATACGGATTTTCATCGTAGTTGACCTTGCGGACGTATGCTCCCGGAAGAGGATTACCGCTCAAGAATAATTTTGTTGTGGCATCGTCCTCCAGCAGAGGATTAAACGATACCCAGATTTCCGAGTTTTCCTTTCGGATTGTCGGTATCAATGTTTCCCACGAGACAGCCGAAACAGTCTGACCTTCCTCGACCCACGCAATGTCAACACCTTCAATAGACTTAACCGACTGCGCAGCACGTTGCTGTAAACCGCGAAAGAAAAACCTCGATCCGGTAACAACGTGCCGGATCTCTGACTCTAAAAACTGGAATCGATGCTCGAGTCCGAGCCGTATGGCTGTATCTCGAAGCATCTGGTACGAAGAATCAGAGATTGAATTTTGAAACTCACGGCAGCACAAAACACGAAGCTGGCAAAAGTTTGCCATTGTGATTAGCGCTTCTGAAATAGCCCAACTTTTGCCAGAACCTCTGCCGCCGAAGAACACTTTGAACCGGTGCGGCTTCCATAATTCGGCAAAAGGATTGTGCATTACGTTTTTCCCTTAGAAACTTCTTTAATCTTTTCGTATACCGCGGCAAGTCCTTCACCGGCGGTGGTGTCTGTCTGGAGCTGAATTTTTGCTCCCTTGCGTCTAGCTACGATTTTCAGACGAATCTCAGCGCGCAGTCTGCGATGGTGTACGGCATCTTTTCTGATGACGGTCTGAGAAGCTCCGTTGGCATTAACTGTATCGATTGTTTCTTCACGGTCTTCATGTTCGTCCGCAATATCGATAGCTTCGTCCTCCAGCACCTGATCCCCAAAGTCTCTTGCGCGCGCGAACTCTCTCGCAAATTCATCGTTTGCTACTGTCCATCTATAAACGGTAGCCGGAGCAATACCTACTTTTTTACAGATTGAAGTAAGTGTTTCACCTGCAGCCAAACGTGCAAGAATTTTTTCGGCCAATTCTGGGGTGTATTTTGTTTTGTTGCCGGGTTTTCTTTTCGGTATTGATTCCATAGTTTTATTCCAATTCGGCAATAAAAAAACCGCTCACTAGGAGCGGCTGTTGTCCTCTAAAGGAAGTTGTTAATCGACCATTATTCCTTTAGCGCGTGCTTCATCATATCTTTTGCGCCATGCTGCGACTTCTAAATGCGCACGCTTAGGCGCCTCTTTTTTCAAGACCGGCCATCTCTCTCCTTCCTTCAAAGGTCTGTCAACCATCCAATCAGAAGGAAGGCTACGAGGAACCCATTCGTAGCAGGCTTCGCTTTCGGGAGTTAATTTATCTTTCTTCATTCATCTTCTCCGTCAAGGATAAATATCGGAGAAATCTCCATTCATAAATCTTTCTAACATTTTACCAACTTCTTTGGCAAGAGGCCTAGGATTCGAACTGCAGTTGTATTCGCAAAAAGCTTCAGCAAACCATTCATCTGGATCTGTGTCAGCATAAGAAGATAAGTTCTTTGCAGTATCTGCAGGATCGAGTCCAAGTTTTTTCTCCACCGCTTTCTTAATCATCTTCGCTAGCGGAATTTTTTTATCTTTTTGGAAAACCAGGCCTTCGGAGAGCATTTTCATGCGCAGATTACCATCTACAGCGTGCCCAAGCTCGTGCATAGCTACAGCATAGGCAGGGTCTAGGTCGGTTCCCACAGGGCTATGTCCTTTTGCAACGGAATGCTTGTAGCTCGCGTAAAACTGCTGAGATTGACCCTTGCCATATGAGCCGACATTGAATTCGATCGCACCCAATAACAGTGCACACTGGGCGTAAGCGTTTCTCAAAGGTTTGCAGTTGCCTCCCGTCATTTCTTTATCAATAACAGGATATCGCTCACAAGCATCTATATATGCCTTGGCCACGGATTGCACAGAAGATAACTCCATCCGGTTAAAATTCTGAACGGGAGTCCTCATGATCCCGCTTGAATTCAATATCTGGACGACATCGCTGCAATTTGAGGTCGCAGCAACCGAGCCTCTCAACTGCGCGAAACTGTTTGCGGGACGTTTCGTCTTATTGGATTGCTGAATCTTCTTTCCAAGAGATTGGAGCTTTGATTTATTGATTTGAACCTGTAAAACCTTTCGTTGCTTAGCTTGTCGCCTCTTTCTGCTCTCCGGCCTCCTGGCAGGAAGAAGAGTCATAGCTTCTACTTGGTCAGACATCTTCTTTCTCTGACTTCCGAGGTTTTGATAAAATTCTGAATCTTTCAACTTATCACGCTCGGTGTAGAAAACAGATTGGCTCATGACTTCTTCCAGCGCCCCTAGTCTGGTTGTTTCGGCGTAGAGCTCCTTAAGATCATTAACCTCTTCCGGTGTGAGTCCGTCTTCTCCTTTAGTCAGATCGCCATAATCTCTTTCAAAAACTTCATCTACATGGCGTCGGCAAGCATCGATATCAAATGCCTGTTCGTAAACTTTTTCACCTTCATCGGGGCCAAGCCATCTGTGACCGTGATTTTTTCGTAAGTTGTCATAGCGGTCCTGCAAAGCACGAACGATGCTTTTCTTGTCAGTAATGTCTGTTGAATACTTAAGTCCAAGACTTTTTAAAGCTTTCTTAGCTTGTTCCGGAGAGAATTGTTCTCTCGTCTTTTTTACAAGATTTTCAGAAGGTTTGTACTTATCTGCTCCTTTATATTTCGGCCTTTCCGGTTCTTTAGGGGCATGAGACCAATTAATGACAGCTTGAGCACCGTGTTGTTCGTTCTTTCCTTGTTCAGGAACTGCTGATATATGTCGTCCGTTGAATTTTCCACCCATGCCGGCCAAAACTTCCCCAGTGCGATCATCAAGTTTTACTGGGGTTCCTTTATTTTCCGGTCCGTTGGGTTTTACAGTGATCCAGCGAACACCATCCTTAAATCGGACAGGAACTCTGTTTAAAACTTTCAAACTCATATTTGTCTACGGAAAAAAAGAGACGCCCAGCAATTTCTCACCGGGCGCACACAACTAATGGAGTTTTACAGACTGTTTTGCGGGTTACAGCCTCCCGGATCCGTTACCTAATCAAGCTATATGCATATGCAAAAGTTAGAACTAATGCACAAAGCATTAAGCAAGATGGAACCGTCCAAATGACAAACAAAAACCACTTTGGATATTTCTCTGATAGCTCCATGATCAACCTTCTACAGTGCTTTGTTATAATCTCCATATCGACCTACCTTGTATAGGTTGACAAATGAAAAACCCCGTCGATCTCCACAATCAACGGGGTTATTTTTTTTATTTGGCTCGATTGATAAAGCTCAAACAAGAAAGCCGGATAATTGCTTTTCTCGCAGAAAACAAAAAATCCCGCTGATAGTTCTCAGTCGGGAGTCTCTTTCTTTAGGGTGCAAAAAGGCTGGCAAGCGCCAACCCACTTCATCAACTTATGTGACCAAACAAATTTTAGGAAGATTGTATCACTATTTATAACCTTTAAGTTGCTTCCTAATTGATGATTCGGTAGAAACCCTATCAAAAAATAGTTTTAATTGTCTATCCCTCCACTCAGCTTCATGAACTGGATTAACTCGGCTTCTCTTTCTCATATTGTCATAGTCACGTGTTGTGCCGAAAGTTAAAACCTTAATGAATTTTTTTACCGGCATATACTCAATAAAATCCGGCATCGCCCTCCACACATCCTGTAGTAAATCTGCATCCTCGTAATCTATCGGAGGAAGGGGTGCCTCACGATAAGCAAGATCATCATCCTCTCTTTGTTTGCGCTCCTCTTCTGTCTCCTTTAGTCTTTCGGTTGTTTCCTCCAGGTATTTACAGAAAACATAGGTAATGGACACAGACAGAACGTTTTTGTCTCCGTATGTCCGTCTCCAGTTCTGCAATCGATCGATGTACTCACTGATCATAAATTCCTTTTTAGTAAGACACTTGCTTCCAGCCGTTGCGTTCCGGATAAACAACAATCATTTTAAAGGGGTAAATTGTTGCTGTCGCTTTCACCTTTACTTTTGCGTCATCCATGAACATTCTTGGGCAAGCTTTAACTTCATGGAATTCCAAAGTGCCGTCCGGACGCATAACTAAAAAATCGGGCGTGTACCAACACGTCCCGTCCGCTATCTTGACTTTAAGAGATTCGAACCAGTAGCACTTAATCCTGCCGGCATGCTTTTCCGCTTCTAAATATTCCTGATAGCGTTTTTCCGTTTTGTTTAATTGGCCTTCTTTTAAGCGTCCCTTGGCTTGATAATGTTGCATTGGTGTAGTTGCCTTAGGAGTGTCAATTAAACCTTCCTGGAAGCGTTTTTGACGCTCTTCCTCTTCTTTTTTCTTCTTATAGTAGGCCTGAACTAACGGACTGCTTTCATTTAATCTCAACATACTCATTTTTCTTCTCCCTGTGCGAGGTTGAAGCGTCCGCAGGCTTTGCCGTCTTTATGTGTTAAAACAATTGCGCTGTAGCCGTGACAAACACCAATCTCCGGGCGTTCTTTGTTTCGGTCAAGTTCATTGTTCTTGGAAAAATGTTTGCAACATTCGCACTTGCGCTTCAAAAACATTGTTGGTTTCCTCGGTTATTGTGTTTAAAGGTTGATAGCTATCTGCTCTAAGGCAGGATTAAAGTTTTTGGATTTTTTAAAGAATGCGATCCGCTTGCGTATCTGCTGATGGTCCGCTTTTTTGAAGTTGTCGCAAGAAAATTCAATAGAGTTCGCCTCCCAGTGCTCTTCAGGCCTCTCATGGCAGAAAATCTTTAAGCAGCTGCCCTCTTGTCCTCCCAACAGATAATCCAAAACTTCCGATACCTGATGCCCGGAGAGGTTGTTTTTTCTCTGAGGCGTGGACTTAGCGTGAGCGCAGAACAAACAGATACCGCTCATTGGTTTCTCCTTTGCCGCTCTTCTAAGATTCTGTCGATGACATAGCTCCCGACAATCCACAAAAACAGTCCGTTAATTAAGCTGGCCAGCACCGCCAGAACGGAAAGTAAGATTTCAAGCATGTTTTTTCTCCCGGTTTAAAACGGCCAGAGTTCCTGAGTAGGCTGCTGCACTCTCTTCTCAATTTGTCTGGAAAGGTCAAAGGCCTTGATAAAACCAAAAGTCTTGTCGACTTTTTCCTTTTTACGTTTTTCTTCTGCCTCCTGCATCGATAGTTTTTTGTCTTCAATCATGAAGTCCGAAACCACATGGTTATCGAAAAATTTAAGGACTCTGGCCCCGAAGTCATAACAGCGCTCGTATTCGACTCCTCGTTTCGTTCTAACTTTCCTAGGAGCAAGTTGCGGTACTCCGTTTTTGTTTGCCCACTGAGTCAGTAATTCCGGTTCTGTATCTACGAATCGGTCGAACTTGCGATTAATCGTGAACTCGAGTCCCATTTGGTAGAACGGAATGAATTCACGAATGTTTTTTGTAATGTTTGGCCAAAAACGCCGGTCCGCTTGCTGGTGATATTTGCATGTAAAAGGTCTCGGATCGGAGGCGTTAACTGTTTCCGTAAAACCACAGCCGGGAGCACAGCAATGGACCGTGACGTATTGCGGCGTTTGCTGTTCTTCCTGCTTAGTCTTACTTTCTTTGAAATTTGAGAATTTTGCCATGGTCAATAACCTCTAGGAGGGTAAGAGTTGTTCTGCGGTGTATTCTTTTTCCTATTGACGTAGTGACCGTCAACGATTTTGTCCCAATTGCCCTCAGTCAGAATCCACTCCAAACTTATCTGGAACGGGGCATCGTTCGGATTTCTCGGAGCAATCTTTCCGGTAAGAAAGTTGCTTGAAGCGATAGCATTGATGAAAAAATCTCTGAGGATGGAGAGAGCGGCTTCTTCACTTTCGCATTTCTCGTCCTCAACTAACTCTTCCCAACGAGCCTTCATGATTTTGATTCGCTTGGCTGATTTCCAGGTTCTCACCGGTGTTCCCATCGGCAAAGTTTCGTGGTAGATGTCAATGATTTTTTTGATAGGACATCTGTTTGCGATTTTGACTATAGGATCTTGGGGTTTGGGGGTGTCTTCTTCTGGTGATGTTAGTGCGAAGTGTTCTTCTTCTCCGGCATCAGAGTTTTGCTCTGATGACATATTATGTATATGACTGTTTATTGACTGGATCATGACTGGATCTTGTCCGCTTTTTGGTACTACTGTGGTACTGGTTTTAGGACTACTGTTGTACGGGTTTTTGGTTGACCCGTTTTTGGGTTGACCTGTTTTTGGTACTACTGTGGTACTGGTTTTAGGTTGACCGCTTTTTAGGACAACGATTTGGCTTTCAGTAGTCTGAGATTCTGAGAATATTTTTGCCACATTCAGTTCATAAGAGTTTGAATTGGCTTTCTGATGACGATTAATTTTTAACCAGCCGTTTGATTCAAGAAAACCGATAGCAGCTGCAAAAGAATTTTTGTTTATCTCTGTTTCCTTGACAATAGTCGCTCTCCCCGGGAAGCATTTTTCTCCGTTGTCGTCAGCATAGTCAGCCAGACAGCGCAAAACATCCTTTGCTGTCCTATTACCGACGTGGCACTTACCCACCTTGAAAGAGAGAATTAAACTCATGATTCATTACAGCGAAGCGATTCGGTTTGCAATAACTTTCTTGGTTGCATTCCAAGGAAAGTCTGGCCTCAGCTCCTCCATTCGAACCTTGCCTTTTGTGAACTCCTCAATTTTTGCGCAGTGTTGCGCCGGAACCGGAGAGGTGCCTTTTATCCATCTTGTGACGTTGGAAGCAGGAACCTTCAAGAAGTCCGCTAGCTTTTTTCTTGATGGTGCGTCTCTTTCTTCAAAAAAAGTATCTAATTTCATGATTAATCCTCTAATCAATTAGGTAAGAATATAACCTAACCTATTAGGTAAGTCAAAATAATCTTTTTGGTAAATTTACGTAAGGAGGATTTGACATGGATCTGAAAGAAATCAAAGAAATTAGGCGTGACAACCTAAATGAGCTCATTCAAAACCACGGCTCAACCGCTGAAATCAACGAAAAACTGGGAAGGAAAAGGAACCATCCTTCGCTTACTCAGATAAGAAATCGTTCGCCTAGAGGCAATGGAACTTTTTATGAAATGGGTGACAAACTAGCCCGTCTTCTGGAAGATAAGCTTGAGTTGCCAAGAGGTTGGATGGATGCTGAGCATACGGGGATAGTCATTCCTAGCGGAGATGATGAATTTGATGACGAGATATCCGTCAAAATTCCAGAATATGGAGGCGGTGCGGGGATGTCAAAGCAACACCATTCGATGGAAGAGGTGCTAGTAGGAGATATCAGGCTGTCTCGTCTCTTCTTGCGAACACTTGGTTATCAAAACCCTCAAGGGCTAACGACAACCACAGCGTATGGAGATTCAATGGCTCCGACAATATATCCGGGCGCAAAAGTTCTTGTTGATTCAAATGTCCGTGAATTCGTTGGCAATGGCATTTACCTTATCTATGTAGCTGGTAATGAATTCATAAAAAGAATTTCCATGAATATGAAAGGGAAACTTCTTGTCAGCACAGACAATCCAAACGAACAATTATCTGAGCTCTTGGACGGTTCAGAAGAAATTGAAATTAGGGGTAGGGTTGTTTACCACTGGAACGGAGTACGGGATTAATGTTGTCGTTTTGGCTTATTTTTTCTTCGTTTAGTTATTTGTTCTTTTTTGCCGCTCTGGCGATATCGGCATCATCAAGAGACAAGTATAAAGAAGCAGATAAATGTAGACGAGAAGCCCAAAGACTTCACGAAACACTTGATGAACACAAAGAAGAAAACCTGAAAATCCTTGAATCAAAAAATAGAGATTTGCTTCGGCAAAACGATCTACTAACCAAAACTTATGAGAAGTTAAGAGAGGACCATATACAAGGCCGTAAGTGGATGATTAATTTAATTTGCGAAACCAAGGCGTCTTCCGATGAGAGGTTGGCAGAGTATTTGGAAAACAAAGATCGTCCAGCGTATTCCGCAGCAGAGGTTGTGAGAAAAGTTAAAGATGAGAAAAAAATAATACGCAGCGAACTTCTATTCCTGCGCTCAAAACTCGATACGTATGAAGAATATTTTCCTTTCCTCAAAGAGCTGGAAGAAGAGATTTTAAATGACCGAGAAGATTTTCGAAGCTTCACCAAAACAGATTTAAACGAGGTCGATCCTGTCCGAAAATTACTAAACTACGAGGAATACTCGAAACTTTCTGTGTGTCAAAGAAATCAGCTGGCTTTGGATCGGTATTTGAGTAGAACTTCAAAAATTGAAGTTGGAAAGATGTACGAGAGATTTTTAGGTTGGGAGTTTGAAAAAGCCGGATATAACGTCCAGTACGATGGCCTGCTTCTGGGCTTAGTCGATAGAGGCCGGGATTTTATACTCTCTAAAGACGGTAGTAAAACAATAAAAGTGGTTCAGGCAAAATGCTGGTCTCAATCCAAAACAATTCATGAGAAACATATCTTTCAATTGTTCGGAACAACCTATGAATTACAAAAGAAAGATCCTCAGCATCGGTATCAAGCGGTTTTTGTTACTACAACTGCTCTCAGCGAATATGCAGAATACGTTGCAAAATTACTAAAAATACAAGTCGTTCACAAGGAACTCAGAAAAGATTGGCCAATGATTAAATGCAATATTGGCTCGTCCGGGAACAAAATATACCACCTTCCATTTGACCAACAATACGATAAAACAAGGATTGATAAACCGGGAGAGCACTGGGTAAAAACCGTAAAGGAAGCTGAGAAGTTGGGATTTAGACGAGCTTACCGCTGGAAGCATTAAAAAAGGTTGTTAAGCAGGCCATCTTTTGATGGCTTTTTTGTTGTTTAAATAAAACACTATTTTTTTTCTTAGGGAATTTCTTACCTATTGAGTAACAATTTTCTAACCTAAACGCTTGCATAAATTCTTACCTAAATGATAATATTCACTCATCAACACAACGTTCTTTAAAAGTTTTTAACTCAGTGTTGAGAGTGAAAGACAATGCTTCCTAAGTCAACTGGATAACCGGACGATAAGGAAGGCACAGGTGGCAAAGCAAATTTCACCTGAGAAGACAATCGAAAGAAAGTCTGCGGTAAAGAGAATGCTGAAAGCGTTAAACGTTAAAGTCGCTGTAGAGATGCAGACTGAAGCTCCCCGCTACAACCTAAGGTAACTGGTTGCGAGCATAGCTACAGTTCATGCGCAAGTAAGGACCGTTCGAATAAAGAAAGTTTGCGAATCAAAGCGGGTTGAACTGTTTCCGTTTTGGAAATAGTTGAAATATGTAATCAGTCCGCTTTGATTATACGAAAGGCCCAGCAGCTATTTTTTAGCTCCTTTACATCGCAGAACGTTGGGTACATGTGATGCGCCAGCTCCGTGGTAGTGATCAAAGGCAGGCATAGCCCCAACGGAGTTAATCTTTCCTGACGCCCCGGAAAGACGGGGATTAAATTTTTGAACCTTTCGGAATTTCCGAATAGTTCGTGGAGCTTGTATGAAGGAAATTATGCATGATAGCGATTGCGCCGTTCACAATGAGCCAGCTTATCCGGCCGGCCCATGTGATTGCGGAGCTTTAGCTAAAGCTCAGCATCAATACGTGAAAATGCTGGGTCAGATTTTTTGTAAGACGGTGGCACGCCACAAAACTTATCTTCGGTCAAAACTAATTGGTGGATATCTCCAATCAAAAACAAACGCCAGCAAGGTACGTTACCTGAATTTGTACTGCCTTTTATTTGGTAAGCACGAACGGCGGCATTTCCTGAGGGTGTGTATCCAAGCGTTGCGCATTGAACAGTTCTATTTAAACCGTGATAAAGAAAAGTAACTAATCGTTTTTCTTTGATTGCGGAAACTAAGACTATGTATTTGTTAATGACATTCATTTTTCCCTCTTTAAATTGTTGACTTAAGCATCTTCAATTTTAAGAGGTGGCACCCCGGAAAGACGGGGATTTTTCTTACAGGAATGACCTATGACAAAACGCCTTTCTGATCAGGAGCTCTATCAAGAACTCGTTGATGTAGTTGATGAAGTTTGGGACCTTGCAATGTATTTCAGCAAGGGCCGTTCTCTTCCTGGTGATTCTGCGAGCTTTCGTGAGAATGTCAAGAAATTTGATTCTCTAGCAGAAGAACTCGCAGAACGGTTAGAGAAAAATCTACTAGCAGACCCTTCTCACAAAGTCTCGACTGGCTTGTTCAGCAAGTTTTCGAGATAACTCATCTAGTTTCTTTTGAAGTTCTGCTACTTGTTTTTCAAGTTCGGCTACTCGCACTTCTAAAGATTTCTCAGACATATTTTTTCCTCCATAAATAGAAACTTTGAACACTTCTAATTTTATGAGGATGACGGCTCGGAAAGACGAGCACCCAGCCTAAAGGGCATTCCTTCCATTAACTATTGAGGCTTGTTTTTGGACGTGCAAAAAACGGAGTGCCCTTCAGTTTGTTTTCAATTCACCGGAGAAAATCATGAGCAATAACACAGATATGTCTTATCGAAGCCAAGGCCAATTTGAAACTCGCTTAGATGTTTGTCTAGATTCTTTGAGGACAGCAATTTTTTATGCAAAGTACAGCGTCAAAACAGAAGGGGTCGAGTTGATTCCTCAATCGGATATAGATGATCTGGAATACATGCAAACAAAGTTAAAAGCAATACAGGATAGGTCCTTTGACCATTTCTTAGATCAAGACGATTAAACCTTTCCCTCCTTTCCGGAGGGATTTTTAAAGCGCATTGGACATTTCCGGAACACTGTGGAGAGTAGGACGAACTTAGTTCAGTGTGCTTTAAAAAGTACTCTCACTTCTTTTTTTTTCGTTAATCGAAGGTCACGCAAGGTAGCTAACAGTGAGAGTACTTCTAAGTCTTTAGGACTTGCGCAAGAGATTCTATGACTCTGATACGTCTCCTCGTACGGATTTCTCCTACATTCGTGCGGGAATAATTGGAGCTTGAGTCAAAAATGAGAAGTCAAAAGCTCC